>JADMIO011482774.1_pt1 | contig 70646 bp, 69 predicted proteins | sample 8958161 | NCBI WGS metagenome assembly JADMIO01 (sample SAMN16585339, study PRJNA669376) | soil metagenome | isolation source: Crop rotation soil | place: USA: Cullars Rotation, Alabama | collected 2011 | reverse complement strand
AGGTGAGCCAGTGTGATTACATTTGCGGCCTAACTGTGGCCAGTCCAGTTACGCTGGAGTCACTAGTATTTAGGTGACACTATAGAAGCGGCCGCGACAACTTGTCCACGTGGAATTCTAAGCTTAGGATCCCAATGTGCTGGAAAGTTTGAATCCGGTTACCAGTCTACCAGCCTTACAGCTCCGGTTCCGATACAGTTCACAACCTTTTCTTCACGAATCAATGAATCAAAACATTTTCGGTTTGCTTTGCATGATGAGGATTTTATTGACAAGCTGGGAAAATTTTTCGGTATGGAAGACATAGAAACTGGTTATGCCGAATTCGATAAAAAAATTGTTGTAAAAACAAATGACCCTGAAAAAGTAAAAACTGTTTTTGCTGATGAACAAACACGAAAGGTTTTTCAAACGCTTTCAGGCTTTGATCTTCATGTTGCATATTATGATCATGAGGACAGGCATTCTTCTTTGGAACTAACGATCGACAGGGATATAACCAATGTAGAAGAATTACACAGGATATACGATGCATTCAAAAATGTTTTGGAAGCATTTGAACGCGTCAATAATCCGGTAGGAGTACATTCTTAATTTCCATGAACAAGGTCATCAGGATCTCTTTCATCATCATGATCCTTTGATGAATCTCTTGATGCATTGTGTACAGCATCATCAGCATCTATCTCTTCACCTGCAACTGGTTTAGAAGGAGATCCGGTATGAACAAGGTCATCAAGATCATGTTCTTCATCCTCACCAGGAATTTCCTGCAATGCACCATCACCTGCTTGTGGAATAAATTCATCTTCCCTTAATGGTTTTTTATCTGGAATATTATCAGGCATACTAACAGTTTTAAAAATATTATTGAAAACTGTGCCAGTATAGGATGGGGTAAATTTATTTCAAGGGGTATAATTTTCTCCTTTCAAGGTAAGAAATTCCCCGCTTTTTCTCATTAGATAAGCCTGCTGCGATTGGTAATAAAATTGCATATTTTTTAAAAAAGAAAATCATGTCAGAACCTACACTGCACCCAACCGGATTAAAAAAGATATTGATCATCGAAGATGAAGGCGATATCTGTTTTTTACTCAATGTCATTTTAAAGGATAAACAAGTAGATATTGAGCATGTGAACACACTTTCCCAGGCGAAAGTTTTTCTGGAAGAGAAAAAGCCATCATTGGTATTTTTAGACAATAGTTTACCAGATGGTCGTGGCACTGGCTTTATCGAGTATATAAAACACCACAATCCCGCTGCAAAGATCATTATCATTACTGCATATAATTCAACCTCAGAAAAGGAACGGGCCTATAAGAATGGCGCAGACCTGTTTTTAGAAAAACCTTTTACAAGACAACAGGTATATGATGCTGTGCACGAATTACTGGAAATTGATATTCATACTCCTGCATAAAGTTTAAAAAAGGTTTGAAGATTCATCTTCATAAAAAGAATGCTCATCCGTTCTTTGTTTCAGCAATGTTGTTTTGCGGGATACGTTTTCTTTAGAAACTTTTGTGATCTTCCCTCCTGAAAGGGAAGTTTTTTTATTGGTAGTATCTTTCTTGCTTTTTAAATATTGACGTCCGGATATGAACGGGATCTTTATATCAAAGAAACCAAGCAATAACACCATCAAAGCGAAGACGATGAGTATAATTATTACAACCATGTAATAGAGATTAGCGTTGTAAAGGCTCAATAATTAAGCCACTGTAATTGGTCTGATACTGTACTTGGCGGTTCTTAAAAAAGTTTTGCCAATTGATCTATTGAGATTCAATGCCCGAGGTTGCCTAAAAAAATTAAAACGAAAAATAGGCAACCAGCCTGGTTGCGTAAAAAAATTAAAATGAAAAATGGGCAACCAGCCCGGTTGCGTGAAAAAATAAAAATAAAAAATGGGCAACCTGCCTGTTCCCGGCTTTTTTTCTTCCGGAAATATTTAATGGCGGTACCGGGTGGAACGAATTTTGAAATTATTAAAATGCCAATTTATTAATTGACTAAATTTTTTTATATGAAATCCATCAAGAATAAAAAAGTAGCCATACTAACAGACCATGGCTTCGAAGAAGAAGAACTTACTTCGCCAAAAAATGCATTGGAAAAAGCTGGGGCGATCGTGGAAATCGTTTCCCGGCAAAAAAATAAAGTGAAAGGCTGGAACCATGATCATTGGTCGATAGAATTGCCGGTAAACATAAACCTGGAAGATGCAAACCCCGAAGATTATGATGCGTTAATGATCCCGGGTGGTGTGATCAACCCCGACCAGATGCGAAGGCATGGCGCTTATATAAATTTTGTAGAACATTTTCTTGAAACAGGAAAACCTATTGCTGCCATTTGCCATGCTCCCCAATTACTAATTGAAACGGGCATGTTAAAAAACAGGAACCTTACTTCTTTTCCTTCAATAAAAACCGACCTCATCAATGCAGGTGCAATTTGGGAAGACAAAGAAGTAGTTGTTGACAATGGATTAGTAACAAGCAGGAGTCCTGCAGACCTGGAAGCTTTTAATAAAAAAATGATCGAGGAAATTTCAGAAGGAAAACACCTCACAACGGGAGCTTTCACACACGCAGAAACACAGTGATTTGATTCAAAATAAATAATTAGGTAATCAGGCCCGGTAACATGGGCCTTTTTATTTTTATTCTGTATCAGCCTGGCTATAGCCGTTATTTTCTTCATCTTCTTCTCCGATCTTTTCTTCGGCATCATCATCTTCAGCGCCGGGTATATCAAGATCATTACCACTTACATCGTCTGCAGAACTTTCCTCATTCAATAATTCGCCATCCTGGTCTTTGTTGTCAAGTTGTGCTTTCTTTAATCCAAGATCATCTCCTGATATATCCTTATCAAAACTATCATCCAGTAGATCTCTTTCAGCAGCACTGATATCGGGATTAACGGCAGGCTGTGATTTTTTTTCTATATTCATAACTTAATTTATAAAGTGATCAATACTTAAAAGGGGCAAAGTATATGCCGTTAAAATGCCAGCCCTCTTATCAAAGAAGAAAATGAAATACTATTCTTATTATATTATTCTTCTCTTTTCTTTTTCACATGTTTTGTATAGCTGTGCTCCTAAACCCTATGCTGTTTCAAATAAGATATATAAAACAAAGGCCAGGGCATTTGCCGAAACAATAAGTGATGAGCCAAAGGATGAAGCATTGGATTCTCTTCATGAAAATTCAAAATGGATAGGCACCACAAATTTTGGTATCCGCAAACCAAATTTTGTGATCATACACCACACCGCACAAAATAGTTGTGAACGCACGATACAAACTTTTACCAATGATAGTTCACAGGTAAGCGCTCACTATGTTATATGTAAGGATGGTACACTGCATCACATGCTTAACGATTACTTACGAGCCTGGCATGCGGGTATCGGTAAATGGGGTAACAATACAGATATCAATTCTGCTTCAATAGGTATCGAACTTGATAACAATGGCGTGGATAGTTTTGCAGAAACGCAATTACAAACCCTTGAAAAATTATTGGCAGTGCTTAAAAAGAAATACAATATACCTGCTGAAAATTTTATTGGCCATGCCGACATTACTCCGGGAAGAAAAATAGATCCTAACATTCACTTTCCATGGAAACGTTTTGCAGAAAGCGGCTATGGGTTATGGTTTGGAGATACTACGAATGTTATGTTACCCGAAAATTTTGATCCGGTGATTGCATTGCGGATCATTGGTTATGACGTTTCAAAACCTACCGCAAGTATACAGGTATTCAGGCAGCATTTTTTACAATCTGTTGCCACAGGAGAATTGATGGAAGGCGAGAAGAAAGTGTTGTATGTACTTATGCTTAGATACCTGTAATATATTTAACTACTGATTCACTGATTTTTTACTTGAAACTTCTCTGGTTTAACTAAATATTTTTTATTGTTGATGTCTTACAAGTATATTAGATTTAGCATGATCGTTCAACAAGCAATATGCAGAGTTGGACTGATATTAAATTTCGGAGAACCCTCACTTATTTACAAAAGGGTTGTTTTATAAATACACTTCAAATTTATAATCAGTGAATCAGTGGCAAAAAACAGCTATGATTTTACCGGAGTAAAATATTTTCCAACAACCGGCAGCTTCGCCAACTCTTTTCTTTCTACGGTTCCAATGAACCAGCAATAGATCAATAATAAAACCCCGCCGGAAAGCAGGTTAATATACACGCCTTTGAAGAATGAAGTCAGCCCAAATTGAATAAAATAAAAAATAACAGCAATGACCATATATGCTACTAACTTTTTCCATGCATAAGGTATACGGTATTCCTTCTGTCCCCACTGGTAAGAGATCACCATCATGGTTCCATAGCAAAAGAAAGTGGTCCATGCACAGGCAGTATAACTGTATTTTGGAATAAAAATATAATTCAGAATAAAAGTGAGTCCGGCACCGATCAATGTTATATAAGCACCTGATAAGGTTTTGTGTGAAAGTTTATACCACACAGATAAATTATAATAAATGCCGAGGAACATGTTTGCCAATAAAAGTATTGGAACCACGGAAAGTCCCGCCCAGTATTTTGGCCCGATAAAATATTTCCATATAGGCATGAACAGGCTTACCACCAGGAACATAATAGAAATGATGATGATAAAAAATTTCATCACACGGGCATATACTTTTTGCGGGTTTGCAGCCTCTGCCTGTTTAAAGAAAAAAGGTTCTGCACCCATTTTAAATGCCTGGATGAATAAAGTAATCAGAATGGATAATTTATAACATGCATTATATATACCAACCTGTTGTTCCCTGAATGCAATTTTACCAGGCAGCCACCAACGAAGCATTAGCCGGTCGAAGGTTTCATTCACCATACCTCCCATGCCTACAATTAAAAGCGGCAGTGCATACACCATCATCTCTTTCCAAAGCTTTGTATCAAATTTGAAACGTATCTCGAAGATTTCTCTTGAAAGCAATAAAAGGGTAACGGCGGATTGTATCACATTTGCCAGTATCACATATACAATGGGATTTGTTTTTGTATCATAAAACAGGCTGACCCAATTGTTATCAGTTGTTTTTATGTTATGTGGGCAATAACTGATAAAGAACCAGGTAAAGAAAATATTTATAAGAATGCCTGATACACGTACAAAGGCAAACTTCTTTGGTCTTCCCTGTTCACGCAGCCTTGCAAATGGAATAGTGGAAAATGCATCCAATGCAATAACGATAATACTGTACTGGATCATTTTTGGAAAAGCCTGCAAGCCTGTAATATCGGCAAGTATCGACCTGTTGAACCAAAGCAGTATAGTAAGTATGATCGTTGAAAATATCAATGAGAGGGAAGCCGTACTGTAAATGGTATTCTTATATTCCGGTTTTGAGGCAAATCGAAAATAAGCGGTTTCAAAACCATACGTGAACAGGATATTAAATATCGGAATGGCAGAATAAATGATCCCCATCTTGCCATAATCACTGGCATTGGCCAATGTGTAAGTGAGATAAGGGGTAAGCAGGTAATTAATGAACTTTGCAGCTATTGTACTTCCCCCGTACCAAACAGTTTGCCCGGCTAATTTTTTAATACCACTCAATGTTCAATTTTCTTTAGGATTCAAATTTAGTTTTCTTTTTGCGACTGATGCTGTGATTTTTTATTTAAGCGAATGATACATAGGCAGATGACACGGATGAACAGATGATCGCTGATTTATTTTTTGTTCCAAAAAATTGCTGATTATAAAAGTTATACTCCACAATGTTTCGTTAGCAACATAAAATCCGTAAGTATCCGTTCATCCGTGTCATCCGCTACCTATCCTTCGGGTCAATCATTAAAAAATTTATTGTCGAACTGGCTCAACATGCGTAGGTTTTTTGGAAATATTTTCATCTGAATAATACATCGGTGGCCCAAACCTGGGATCTTTTAAAAAGCTACTATCCGTAAGCGTGTATAAAAAATATACAATATCATTTTTTTCCTTATTGGTTAATGCGACCCTGTTTTTTAGAGAACTGTCAAGTGTGGGCTGGTTGGTAACAATACCGGTGCGGTAATGTTCCACTACCTGGTAAAGACTAAAAATATGACCATCATGTGTATAAGGAAAGCTTACCTGTACATTGCGAAGTGTCGGTACTTTAAATTTCAGAGAATCCTTCGGATCATTGCTGATCTTCTGCCTGCCAATATCATTGAACCTGTTTAATGGAAGGCCATTATTCCTGTAACTGTTATCTGTGAATAAAGGTTCCTGGTGACAGCTTGCACACTTCGCCCTGAAAACATCATAACCATTCTGCTCATAATGATTAAAGCTGGCCTCGCCTCTTTTTACTTTATCGTATTTGCTATTGGCGCTGATCAAACTGCCGGTAAACTGTGCCAATGCCTTTAACATGCGCTGGCTGGTAATAGCAGGATCACCAAACGCAGCTTTGAACATGCGTGGGTATGAAGTGTCTTTTCTTAATTTAAAAATGATACTGTCCAATGTTTCGCCCATTTCATTGGCTGCAGTTAAAGGCGCTAAGGGTTGAACTTCTATATGATTAACGCCGCCATCCCATTGCATTCCTTTCATCCATGCAAGATTGATCAATGCAGGAGCATTGCGTGTGCTAAACGAATTATTTACACCATGACTAAGGTCGTGATCATAAGTAGCAAAAGCAGCAAACTGTTGATGGCAACTGGCACAACTAACTTCTCCGTCTTTACTCAACCTTCCATCATAAAATAATTTTTTACCAAGCTGGAATCCCTGTTCCGTTAATTTATTTTTTGCAAAAATATCTGTAGGTGGCTTTGGCCAGCCGGGTGGAATATTTAATTTGATAGGAGTAGGAGCATATGCACCATATCCATCATCTTTTATTGCAGCAATAAAAAAAATGGCTGCAATAAAGATGATGAGTATCGATATGATGATCTTTATTTTCAAGGGAGTTATTTTATGCTCTTAACAGAGAAAAGTCCCGGGAAATTGGCTGCAATCTTTTTTGCGATCCCACCCGTTGACATGCATACTGAAATATCACTGATCTTTATTTCGTTTTTGTAATTCCAGTAATGGTCAAGACTTGTTTCAATAACAAGTTCTGTTGTTTCATTCTCCTTTACCTGCAATGGTTGCGAATCCGGAATACCAAGACTGATCTTCGTTACAACATTATTGTCTCCTTTATAACCGCCGATATGATGTTCTATTCTTTGCAGGTCTGACCTGGAAGCATCAGATGTTCCTTCAAGTTTGAACATGACATAACCGCTGTTCCATGTCCAGAACATATCATTCATTGGATCCAACGCACCTGTTTGTGCACCACTGCAGTTCCTTGCACTGTCAACACCCAATAAAAATTCTATGTTTTTATAGCTACCTGCTGCAAGCGATATTTCAAAACTATTGTTAGTTTCTTCAGCAGCATTCATTAAATGATAAGGATCATTTTCAGCGGCCTGGTTACTTCCGGGAATAAAAAAATTGCTGATATAATATTTTAGCTTACTTATACTATATGTTTCTCCAAAAGGATTTTTATAAAGCGAATCCCTTAACACAATGGGATTGCCGTTCACTGTATTTATAAAAGTTACTTTAAGCTTTCCGGTTTTATTGTTTGCATGTTTGAACGAACTGATTGTAATGAAGGCAACCAGCAACAATATAAACGGGTAAAATCCTTTATGTAAAAAAGATCTATTCATGAATGGAAACTTTTTTCCTGGTTAATTTAACTTCGCCTTGTTTTTTCTTTGATGCAAGCCTTTTTTCTTTTACTGCTTTATCCGGTTTTGTCGCCTTGCGTTTTTTTGCAACGACCAGTGCCTTGTTCACCAAAAGATTCATTTTTTCTACCACGAGCTGCTTGTTGCCCAACTGAGTTCTTTCAGCCTGACTTTTTACCAGCAAAAAACCTTCTGAGTTGATGCGGTTTGATAATTTTTCTTTAATGAGAATCTGTTGTTCTTCGTTAAAAAACCGGGTACTTTCTACCTGCCAATAACCCTCTACCATGGTTTCCACCTTGTTTACATTTTGGCCCCCTTTTCCGCCACTTCGAGCCGTTTTGAACATAATTTCCGTAGATATATCAGTCATTCCCTCAAAATTACCGATAAAACCACGGAAATTGCAGCGTATAAGCTCATTAGTAAGGTTAATATTTCGGTAAGAGGAAAAAATTTTACATTTTTGCATGAAACGAACCAGGATATGCTGAACGGAATTTATCATTCACTTACGGAACGCAAGCGGCAGAACAAAAAATCTTTTGCTGTACTTGTCGATCCCGACAAAGTGAATGATAGTTATATGGAGCAATTGATACCACTTGTTATAGATGCAAAAGTGGATTATTTGCTGGTAGGTGGAAGCCTGGTGATTTCTAATTACCTGGACGAGTGTGTACAATTGATCAAAAGAAATTGTAATATCCCTGTCATACTTTTTCCTGGAAGTCCATCGCAGGTAAGCAAATACGCAGATGCCTTGCTTTACCTTTCTCTTATAAGCGGCCGTAATCCTGAATTGCTTATTGGACAGCATGTGGTTTCTGCACCTGTCGTAAAGCAAAGCGGCCTTGAAATTATGTCGACAGGTTATATGGTCATTGATGGTGGTGCACCTACTACGGTTTCCTATATCAGCAATGCCAGTCCATTGCCTTCCGATAAAAATGAGATCGCTATGTGTACTGCTATGGCCGGCGAAATGCTGGGAATGAAATTAATTTATATGGATGCGGGCAGTGGTGCAAAAAGAGCCATTTCAGAATCTATGATCGAAAAAGTGGCATCCTGCATTGAAGTTCCGCTCATCATTGGTGGTGGTATCACCCACCCTGAAAAAGCATATCTGAATTGCAAGGCCGGAGCTGATGTTATTGTTGTTGGTAATGCGATCGAGAAAGATGCTAATCTTATAAAAGAAATTGCAGCTGCGATACATAGCGTGCCGGTGAAGGTAGGTGTGTGATAATAGTGAATGGTGAATTATAAAATCTTTGTAGGTCTGTTCAGAATAGTATAATTCTTTTTTTAATAGGAAATTTCTTAATCCAAGTATAAAATAGCCAGGTAAATATCAAACTCTTCAGAGATTTCACCATTCACCATTGACTATTGACCATTCACCTTCTCAATCCTCGTCGGCGTGTCCTTCCCACTCACGATCGTTTTACTACTGATCGCAATCGATTTTATGATCTCAGCCATATTATTCATATCCAGCGTTTCAATTTCATCATCCAGTGTATGATAATATTTTTCAGAATCCATTTTTGAAGTGCTGATGGTATGTGCAGGCACACCTAATGCTGCAAGTGTTGCATTGTCTGAACGATAAAATAATTTTTGTTGTGGATAGGGATCAGGTTCAAAATGAAAATTAGTACCGGTTAAATTCGCCTGTAATATTTTTCCGAAATCTGATTTTTCATAGCCGGTTATATAAGTGCTGTTTGTTCCCCACTTGCTTTCTGTGCCGATCATTTCAATGTTGAACATTGCTATCGTTTTATCTGCATCCATATGCTGGCTGAAATAATTGCTGCCATAACCACCCGATTCTTCTGAAGTGAATGCAACGAATATCAGTGTACGTTCGTTGTTGTTAAGTTTACTGAAATAATTTGCGAGCATGATCACCGCAGTTGTGCCTGATGCATCGTCATTCGCACCATTGTAAATGGAATCCATATCGGCATTTGGTTTACTGATTCCCAGGTGGTCATAATGACCAGAGAAAACGATGTATTCATTTTTTTTAGACCTGCCCGGGATACATCCAACAACGTTGCATAATTGTGTGGTTGTTACTTCAAGCCTGATATCAAAATTGTATGTTGTTGCGACCGTATCATCAGATTGAACAAAAACTACGCTATAGTTCATACCAAAAGCATCCTTTCTTAAATATTTGAGTTTGCTGAAATTGATAGCAAGGGAGTTATTTACCAGGACGATGGTATTGGTTTCTTGTTTCATGATCTTTTTCGCTTCGTTGATGACATTGCCTGTATCCATTCGTACGATCTTATAACCACTTTTCTCATTTATATTTATTGAAGCCTGTGTTGTTGCACAAATGATATTGTCTTGTGGTATAGTTTTTCCATTCAATGTTCCTGCAGCAGAAACAAATTTTGCTTTGGTAATACTGAACGTTTGTCGGTAACTGGTTGATCCTGGTAAGAATTGAAGGCTGGCTTTTTTAAATTCATTACTGATAAAGTCTGCTGCTTTTTCTATTCCTGGTGTGCCGGGCTTGCGCCCCTGCATATCATCAGCAGATAGCACTTTCTCTATTCGTTCAACTTCTTTGGCATTGATGATATTGTCTATCTGCTGTGCAGAAGAAAATAAAGCAAAAAATAAAAAAAAGTATGAAATAATAATTCTCTTTGTCATCTGTAATGATTTTAAAAATTAAAAAAGAACGGTCAACCCGTTCTTCAAACTAGTAATGTCTTTGATAAAATCCGTAAACTAACAATTCAAAAAAACTTTAAACTTTAAACGAATAAACTTTTAACATTTACAAACTCATCATCTCTTTAAACTTCACCGCCTGTCTCCTGCTGACCTCTATTTTTTCACCACCTTTAAGATCAAGTAATAACCCACCATTAAAATAAGGTTCTACTTTATCGATCATGCGCAGGTTTACAATGTGTTTCCTGTTTGCCCTGAAGAATGTTTTTTCATCCAGCCTGTCTTCCAAAGCATTCAGTGATTTTAATATCAATGGTTTGTTGGTAGAGAAATATACTTTAGCATAATTACCAACACTCTCGAATAGCCGCACTTCTGAAAGTTTCACAAACCAACATCTTTCGCCATCTTTTACAAACACCTGGTCAGATTCTGTTAACATACCACGGTGTACACCGGCAATTGTTGCAGCCATTTCTTTTTCTTCAGCCTGTTGTAGCTTATGTAATGCATCTGCAAGCCTTTTTGGTTCTACCGGCTTCATAAGGTAATCAAGAGCATTTACTTCAAATGCTTTTAAGGCAAATTCATCATATGCTGTTGTAAAGATCACATGAGGAGCACGCTCCAGTTCGGTTAGCATATCAAAGCCGGTTTTACCAGGCATTTGTATATCAAGAAAGATCAGGTCGGGAGAGAGGCTCTCGATCTTTTCAATACCTTCATTGGCATTGGCAGCTTCCCCGATTACTTCTACTTCAGGAAAATCCTGCAATAATTTTTTCAGCTCATTTCTTGCAAGTCTTTCGTCATCGATAATAAGCGCTTTATGCATGTACTTAATTTTTGTTGAGTATTAATTTTTAATTTGCCATTATATATGTATTAGATACCGGCATGATGATCTTTGATTCAACCATATTCCCTTCAATGTCATGGATCTCAAAATTTGCTTTCCCCTGGTATAATAGATTCAATCTGTCCTGTGTGCTTTTTATACCAAAGCCTTCATCACTGGCAGATTTGGTTCCGTTCAACCTTCCCGAGTTTTGAACAACCAGTTCATGATGATCTTTTTTAAAATCTGAAATGATACGTATCATACCACCATTGATCTGTTTGCTGATGCCATGTTTGATCGCATTTTCAACAAGCGTTTGCAACATCATTGGTGGTACAGGTTGACTGAGTGTATTTGGATCAATATCCATTTCTATTTGTAATCTTTCTTCAAAGCGCATGTGTTCCAATGCCAGGTAGTCTTTTACAATATCAAGTTCCTGTTGTAATGGAACGGTCTCCATTTTTTCTGCCTGCATACTACTGCGCAGGATATTGCTTAATTCGGTAATAGCAGTTCTTGCACGTTGCGGATTCTCATCTACCAATGCACGAATGCTGTTAAGTGCATTAAAAATAAAATGTGGATTGATATGAGATTTGATCGTCTTCAATTCCAATGATTTTACAACAGCTTCCAATCGTAATGTATCAAGCTGTTGCCTTCGGTTGCTTTCTACATAATGGTAAATAAAGTAGATCAGGTTCCACACAAGTATTAGCCATAGTGCATTAAAACTACTTAGGAAAAGTCGCTCCGCTTTACTGAATTTTTGCAATCTTTCAGGATTATAGCCAATTAAAAAATCTATAGATTCTGCTATTACGCCAAGTAAAATGGCAAAGATGATAGTGAGAACAATAAAATAAGCGATCTGTGTTTTCAGCGGTTTCTCCAATACTTTCAAAAAAAAGATATTGAGCCGCATGATATGTGTAATGATAAGACCGAGTATACAGGTGAGGATCAAACTGGTAAAATACAATTTGCCCGGTTTGCCAAAAGTTGAAACAAAGAACACACTTATCGCAACATTTACAGACCATCCTACAATCTGGCACCACCAATATCTCGATACTTTATTAAACATAATCTGGGGCAAAGCTATACAGCTTGAAAGGTTAATTTACGATTGATTTGATTAATGGCGAAATGCTGTTGTAAAAGGTGTTTCCTGTTAATCAAACTTAAACTGGTTATTTTTTTAATAATTTAAAAGCATGGTTCCAATGATTATTAATAAAACCCGGGATACACCACAATATTGCCAGAGGTTCGATAGCTCTTGCTGCTGCGGCAACGCCCATATCTTCTGTTTCCCAGCCAAATAATTCCAGGATACCAGCCACCAGGTTTTTCGCATCTCCATCATTTCCGCAAATAAACATGGTTGGTTTTGTTCCTTCAAAATCCGGTTTATACATAAGGTTGCTTCCTACTATGTTGAATGCTTTTACAAATTTTGCCGATGGTATCTTCTTTTGCAGTTTTTCCATCAGTGATTCATTCAGGTCGGTAAAATATTTAATAACCGCATCTGCAGGAGGATCTTTTGCAATTGGGTTGGTCGTATCTATCACGATCTTTCCATAAAAATGATGAGGTCCTGCAATTTGTATAGCATTAGTAGCAACAAGACCGCTAACAGTTAGCACAATTATTTCGGCAAAAGATGCCGTTTCTTCAAAGTTGCCGGTTAATCCTTTTGCATTGTCATTCTTCCATTTTACCATTTCATCTTTTAATGGGTTCCTGCTGCCAAGCATTACTTCATAACCTTCCTGCAGAAAAGCATTTCCCAGGGTTCTTCCAACGATACCCGAACCAATAATTCCTATTTTCATTTGTATTTTTTTTTTGACTTAAACAAACGGTTTAGTAACAATTTACAGAGCTGGCTTTATTTACTTTATGATGCCGTTCAACTTTTCTTCTCCTTCAACATTTTCAAACAGCAAAAAGTTTAGCTTTACAAAGTAGAAAAAAATGAATAGATGGGCAACCCGAATTTAAACACAAATAAAGATTTTTTGCAACCGGCAGATAGGGAGTTTGAAAATAATATCAGGCCGGGACTGATCGATGAATTCAGTGGGCAGGCCCAGATCATAGAGAATATCACTGTTTTTATAAAGGCAGCTAAATTACGAGGGGAGGCGTTGGACCATATTTTATTTCATGGCCCTCCGGGTTTGGGTAAAACAACATTGTCGAGGATTGTTGCAAATGAGATGGGTGTGCATATCAAGGAAACATCAGGACCGGTGATAGAAAAGCCAGCCGACCTTGCGGGCCTGCTTACCAATCTTGAGCCCAATGATGTATTATTTATAGATGAGATCCACAGACTCAGCAATGTGGTGGAAGAATATCTTTATGCAGCAATGGAAGATTACCGCATTGATATCATGATTGACAGTGGCCCTAATGCAAGAAGTGTACAATTGACCTTACATCCATTTACTTTGATTGGCGCTACAACAAGAAGTGGTTTGCTTACAGCTCCGTTGTTGTCACGTTTTGGGATCAAGGCCAGGCTTGAATATTATGATGCAGGAACACTGAAAAATATTTTACTCAGAAGTTCGAAGATCCTTGATACAAAGATCACCAGTGATGCTGCAGGTGAAATTTCCAGGCGTAGCAGGGGAACGCCCAGGATCGCCAACGGCCTTTTGCGCAGGGTGAGGGATTTTGCTCAGGTTATAGGAAATGGTGTGATAGATATGAATATAACAGAGCATGCATTGAAAGCGTTGAATGTTGATGAACATGGATTGGATGAAATGGACAACCGGATATTATCTGCAATCATTAATAAATTTAAAGGGGGACCGGTTGGCATTACAACAATTGCTACTGCGGTTGGAGAAGAAACAGGAACACTTGAAGAAGTGTACGAACCATTCCTGATAAAAGAAGGTTTTATTATAAGGACACCAAGGGGCAGGGAGGTTACAGATAAAGCATATAAACACCTGGGCAAAACAGCGCCCTTCAGGGATTCTCAGAGCAATTTATTCGGTGGGTAATAACTAAATAAAAAGTGCCGCAAAGCTGCGGCACTTTTTATTTAGTTCAATGTTATTATTCAGAAACTACCAGCCTGAATCCATTGCCATGAATATTTACGATCTCCAGTTTAGGATCTTCTTTCAGGTATTTACGTAATTTGGCTATGTATACATCCATGCTGCGGCCATTAAAGTAAGTATCGCTTCCCCAGATCTTTTTTAAGGCGGCTTCTCTTGGCAACAGGTCATTTTTATACTCGCTCAGCATTTTCAACAATTCATTCTCCTTTGGAGAAAGCGTTTGTACTTTTCCGTTAATTGTTAACTCACGCAGGCGGGGGTTGAAGTGATAATTGCCAAGATCAAACTCTGCATTCACTTCTTCACGGTGCATTTCTTCATTGCGTTTTAATATCGCTTTGATCTTATGCAGTAAGACTTCACTGTCAAAAGGTTTTGTGATATAATCATCTGCACCAAGTTTATATCCCTGGATGATATCATCTTTCATCGTTTTTGCACTAAGGAAAAACAATGGCACATCAGGGTTTATATCCCTGATCTCTTCGGCAAGCGTGAAGCCATCCATGTTAGGCATCATTACATCGAGGAGACATATATCAAATTTCTCACGCTGAAAGGCAGCAAGTCCAAGACGGCCATCTCTTTCCAGCGTTACATCATAATCATTTAGTTCAAGGTAATTCTTCAGTACCATGCCAAGGTTTGTATCGTCTTCGCACAATAGAATTTTTGGTTTTGCTGCTTCCATTGTTTATTAGTATTAGTTTAATTACAAATAAAATTAAATCATTTTTCAATTAGCGAATATAGTGCCTAATTTTTTGTTAAAGGGAAATTGGAATTGCAGCGGTTTGAGCCGTGCAAAAGCTCCCCAAAAAAGGTTAAGACTAAGCTGTATGAAACTTCCGGAAGCTTTGTAAGCACTGCAATCTTTTTGATTGTATCTTTCAGCAATAAACACGAATGATATGGCTGACAAAAAAGTTTTTATTGATGCAATGAAGAGCGGTTACAGCTTTAAAGGCGAATCAGTTCAAATAGGTGCTGCGGTGCTTGATGGAGCAGTTGTGCCGGAAGCAGGTATTTTCCTTCCACTCAAAACAATGAACAGGCATGGCCTTATAGCAGGAGCGACAGGTACCGGAAAGACAAAGACATTACAAATGATGAGTGAATTCCTCAGTGATGCAAGCGTGCCGGTATTATTGCTTGATATTAAGGGAGACCTTAGTGGCATCGCGGCAATGGGAAGTTCTAATGATAAGGTTGTTGACAGGTATCAAAAACTAAATCTTACTTATACACCTGCGCTATTTCCTGCCGAATTAATGACTCTTACAGGAAAAAATGGGATTCATCTAAGGGCAACAGTTAGTGAGTTTGGCCCGGTGCTGTTAAGTAAAATATTGGGATTAAATGATACACAAGGCGGAGTAGTAGCATTGATCTTTAAATATTGTGATGACAACAAAATGCCATTGCTGGACCTCAAGGACTTTATTAAAGTGCTTCAGTATATTGGGGATGAAGGAAAAGATGAAATAGAAAAATTATATGGTAAGATATCTACAACTTCCACCGGTACGATACTGCGAAAAGTAATTGAATTACAACAACAGGGTGCTGATACATTTTTTGGGGAGAAAAGTTTTGAAGTGGATGATCTCATGCGTATCAGCAATGATGGAAAAGGCATGATCAATATCCTGAGGGTAGCCGATCTGCAGGACAAGCCCAAACTTTTCTCATCATTTATGCTACAGATGTTGGCTGAATTATATGCCACCTGTCCTGAAGAGGGTGATCTTGATAAACCTAAGCTTATTATGTTTATTGATGAAGCACATCTTATTTTCCAGGAGGCAAGCTCAGAACTGGTGCAGCAGATCGAAACGATCATTAAACTTATACGATCAAAAGGAATTGGAATCTTCTTTTGTACACAAAATCCAATGGATGTTCCCGCAAGTGTTCTGGGCCAGCTTGGTCTTAAAATCCAACACGCACTCAGGGCCTTTACTGCTGCTGATAGAAAAGTAATAAAACAAACAGCTGAAAATTATCCTGAAACTGAGTTTTACAAGACTGAAGACCTGATTACTCAATTAGGTATCGGCGAAGCCCTGGTAACCTTATTAAATGAAAAAGGTATCCCAACTCCTTTGGCACATACAATGCTTTGTTCACCACGTAGCCGTATGGACGTGCTTACTGATGCGGAAATAAATGATATCAACGCCAAATCAAAGCTGGTAGCAAAATACAGCGCGGTAATTGATAACAATAGTGCTTATGAGATCCTTACTGCTAAACTTGAGGAGGCTACGCAAAGGACCGCTTCGGAAGCGGAAACAAAAGCCCAATCCAAAGCTGCCAAAGAAGAATCATCTACATTTGAAAAGGTTGCCAATAATACTGTTGTAAAAAGCATGCTAAGAACGGCTGGTAATGGTATTGTTCGCGGTTTGCTGGGTGCCCTGGGACTAGGTGGAAGAAGCTCAACGTCGAAAAGTAAGGGCTGGTTCTGACAATTTTTGAAAATTAGGCACCCCAAAATTTTAGGCTAAAATCTCATATAGAAATAGTCTTCAATATATTGAAAACCATATACTTATATGGTTGTGTTATCTGTACACATTTTAATATTTTTTTAAAAATAATTATGAAAAGGCTTGGATAATGGTAAATTCCACATTATCTTCGTTTCGGTTTTTCATAGGATATTGGATTTTAAAGCGGGACTAGATTTCTATCTTGGTCCCTTTTTTATTTATATAAGCTTCCTCTCTGATAATTTCTATTTCAACTTAAATTCAAATTACCCCTTGTATCCGTTATGATCATATTTTCTGATCTGAGAAAATTAATGACCTTCCAAATTCTTTGTTTCTTATGTTTTTTTAGTTCCTCTTCAATATGACTTGATGATAGCGGACCATTCTTAAGTAATAGTAATATATTATCCGATATGGCCCTGAATTCCTCATCACTTAATACATCAGTTTTGTTATTTATACAATTATCACAGATGCCGCATGCTGTTATACCGGTATCATTAAAATAAATACCTATCAAAATGCTGCGGCAATTCTTTGTATCTGTTACATATCTCACCATAGCATCCATCCTGGCTGTATAATTTTGCTTCCTCAATAAATGATTCCCGGAATTTATTTTGAAACTATCTGCATACATCCTGTTCTTTAATAACATTATTTGCGGCTTATCACTTTGTGGTTCGTAGTGAACAATATGGTATTGCTGCAGCTTCATCAATTGCTCTTTGACAACATCGAGGGTTGTGCCCAGGAATTTCGCCAGCAATGATTCATAAATAATAGCAGGATAGTCAAAGATACCTTCATAAGTACGCAACAAACCTTTGATCAATGGTTCAAGTGAAGGCTGTTGTTTTTCAAATTCAAAAAGGTCATTTTTAGAAGCGGTAAATACCAATGTAGAAGGTCTGAAAAAAACTTCAGAATAATTTATAAGCCCTTCCTGTGATAAGGCATGCAATCCATAAGTTACCTTTAAAATATTCAGCTTAAAGTATTCAGTAAAAAGAGCGATGTCAAAATCAAATGATTGTTCTTCACCAATTCCTGCCGGAACCTGTAAATAGTTCATCAGGTCTGTATATATCTTTTTTATTTCCTCTTCTGCAGGGAAACGAATTTCGGTCATCGAATAAAGATCTTCTGCTTCCTTTGCATTGCGAAGCAATACAGCATAAGCTCTCCTTCCATCCCTGCCGGCCCTTCCGGCTTCCTGGTAATAATTTTCAAGATTGTCTGGAATATCATAATGTACAACTGCCCTAACATCGGGTTTGTCGATGCCCATTCCAAATGCATTGGTAGCAACGATCACCCTTATATTATTTTTAATCCAATCATCCTGCCTTAGCGTTCTTTGTTCATTATCCAGGCCTGCGTGATAATAGGCTGCATTAATATTATTTAGTTTCAGCATATCCGTAACCTGTTGTGTTTGTTTCCTGCTTTTACAATAAACAATAGCCGATCCCTGCACATTCTTTAATATCTCAAGCAATTTGGTTTGTTTGGATACAGGTTCAAATACACTGTATGAAAGATTTGGTCTTGCAAACGATTGCTGAAACCGAGCCTGCTCTTTTTTAAAATGTAATTTCTCGCAAATATCATTTTGTACCTGCAAAGTTGCAGAAGCAGTAAGTGCAATAACAGGAACGCCAGGAAGCTCTTCCCGAAGTGCTGCAATACGGAGATAAGAAGGACGGAAATCATACCCCCATTGAGAAATACAGTGTGCTTCATCAACGGCAATGAGGCAGGGTTTTATAGCGGGTAAAAATTCAAGGAATAATTTTGTTTCAAGCCTCTCGGGTGAAACATATAAAAACTTATAGTTTCCGAAAGCTGCATTTTGTAATGTCTTCTTTACATCAGAAAAATGCATTCCGGAATAAATAGCCAATGCAGGTATGCCTTTTCTTTTGAGGTTCTCTACCTGGTCTTTCATCAAGGCAATCAGCGGGCTTATCACCAGGCACAGCCCATCCATCATCATTGCAGGTACCTGGAAACAAACTGATTTGCCGCCACCAGTAGGTAACAGTGCCAACACATCTTTTTCTGCAAGTACTGCCTCTATGATCTCTTGTTGCAATGGCCGGAAATGATCATGGCCCCAGTATTTTTTTAATATGAAATGTCCGTCATCCAATCTTTTAAGGATAAGCTATGAAGTTAGCAAGTTGATCTGTTTAAATCACTTTAGTATCTATAAAATTTATTTAGTGCTATAAAAGGTATGAATCTTTTTTTATCCGTTCATTCACTGCAAACAATAATTAAGTAATCTAAGTGGTGACAGGTTATAAAACTTTTTTTACAAAAAGCCTGACCGAGTTCAATCCCAACACAACATCACTAAGGCCCATTACAAGAGCACCAAAAACAGGAGTGAGCAAGCCGAGAGCAGCAACAGGAATCGCTACAACATTGTATAAAAAAGCCCAGAAAAGATTTTGTTTGATGGTTAAATAGGTATGACGTCCAAGGCCGAGTGCTTCGGGTAAATTTTTCAGTCCGTGATTCATCAGTATTACATCAGCACTTTGTATAGCTATTTGTGTTGCTTCACTTAAAGAAATTCCAAGCGTAGCTTTTGCTAATGCAGGAGCATCATTGATACCATCACCCACCATGGCTGTGGGCATTTGTGCTGTTAACGAAATGATATGTTCTAATTTTTGTTGTGGCGATTGTTCTGCGATCACTTCATCAATACCAAGTTCCTTGGCTACTGATATGCATTTATTTTTTCTATCGCCGCTCAGTAATATTGTTTTTATGTTTTGATCCTGCAGCCATTTTATAACAAGCGCAGCTTCTTTTCTTATTTCATCTTTTGCGTCGATCCATCCTATGAGTTCTTTGTTCTTTAAAATAAAAATATTGTGATCATTGTCGACTGTATTAGTTGGAAGTATTTTATATGAACCGGATTCATACACATTCCCATTTGAATCTTCGGCCCGGATACCAATTCCTTTTACTTCCCTGATATTTTTCCAATGTATATGCCTGCTACCCTTCCATTCAGAAGCAATTGCTTTGGATAAAGGATGATTGGAGAACTTATGCATAGCTTGAGTAAGCTGTTTAAACTCGTCTTCTGCTATAAAAGATTTGTATGCGGTAATGATAAACGAACCCGTAGTAAGCGTGCCGGTTTTATCAAACACAACCTGCCTTATTGTTTTAAAGGATTCCAGGCTTGAAGCATTGCGAAAAAGAATTCCTTTTTTTGCAGCCCTGCCAAGTCCAACCGCGATAGCTGCAGGTGTTGCAATTCCCATTGCACAGGGACATGCAATTACCAGCACGGCAATTGATCGCATCAGAGATGCTCCACCGGGAATATGAAATGCATAAAAATTTACAATGAAAGTGAATAATGCTATTCCTATAACAAGCGGCACAAAAATGGCGCTTATCTTATCAGCCATTTTTTGCATCGGTGGTTTTTCTGATTGTGCATGTTGTACCATTTCTAATATTCCTGAAAGCACGGTATCCTTGCCGGTAGCAGTTACCTGTGCTTTTACAATCCCGTTATCCAATATACTGCCACCGATCAACGTATCTTTTTTTTCTTTGAATACCGGTAAGCTTTCACCGGTAATGATCGCTTCATTTACTGTACAATCACCCCATAAGATCTTACAATCGATCGGCACATGTTCCCCGGTTTTAATTAAAATAAGATCGCCTGTCTTAAGCATTGTATTTTCAATTGGGAAAACATGCTCTTTATGCTGATCATCGTAAGCAATTATATTGGCCATTACTTTTTGCGATCTTGCTAATGACCTGATCGCACGTTGTGTAGATTGTACAGATGTTTCTTCCAGGTAATTTCCAAAAAATACCAGGGTGATAATAGAAGCGGTTGTTTCAAAAAATAAATATTCACTTCCGAGGTTTAACACAATGCCTGTTAAACTATAAACAAATGAAGCCAAAGCGCCCAATGCGATCAACACATTCATATTGGGCATACCATTCAGTATACTTTTCAAAGCGCTGCGACCGAAGAACCACATACCGACGATAAATACAGGAAGGCAAAGGGATAGCTGTATCCATGGATCCATCAGCCAATGAACGGGAAACCATTTGTGTAGCATGTGCAACATCAGCACCAATGTAAATGGGAGTGTTGCCAGGAAACGTTGTTTGTTGTTTGATAAAAACCCTTTTTCATTTTTAACTGTCGTACCATCAATCACTCTATAGCCCAATGAATCAATACCGGTCTTCAATTTAGCTATCTCGGTATTTTCTTTTTTGGTAAAGCTTACGGCTCCGTTTAGCGGGTTCACTTTAATATCCTGCATCCCTTCTTTCTGTAAGAATTTACTTACAGTGAGAGCGCAATTGCTGCAGGTCATCCCTTCTACTTTCCAGTCTACTTTTTCCATGATACAAAATTATCTTATGCTTTTGTCTGTCATTTACTAATTATGAAATTTATCTTTGCATCATGGTTGTTGATTTCAGGTTAGAAAATATAGAAAAAGCCGCAGAAAAATTCCTGTCTGCTTTACATACAAAAAAGATCATTGCATTTCATGGTGAGATGGGAGCCGGTAAGACAACTTTCATCACCGCAGTTTGTAAAGCATTGCATGTAAAAGAAACCATCAGTAGCCCGACATTCTCTATTATCAATGAATATATTGCTGGTGATAACAGCATTATTTACCATATGGACCTGTACCGGTTAAAGGATGAAGCGGAAGCCATCAACGCAGGAGTAGAAGATGCATTGTATTCTGGTAATCTATGCCTGGTAGAGTGGCCCGAAAAAGCCCCTGGTATTTTTCCTAATGATGCTATTCATTGTTATTTAAGTTCTGTTGCTGATAATGAACGAAAGCTGCAAATAAATTTGTAATTTGTAATACGAAACAGCACTGCACTGAAACAGTTAATAGCAGAAGCCTCAATTTTTTTAAATATGGCAACATCTAAACCATTTGTATCCCCATCTTTTTCATATGAAACCCTTGAAGAAACCCTTGACGTAAAGCCCAAAGGCGAAGAAATGTGCATCGGTATACCCAGGGAAACCTCTTTTAACGAGAACAGGATAGCTCTAACACCAGAGGCTGTGGGCGTGATCATCGCAAATGGCCACACAGTAAATATTGAAACCAATGCAGGGGTTGGTTCTAATTACAGTGACAAAGATTATAGCGATGCTGGTGCCAAGATCATTTATGATAAGAAAGAAATATTCAATTGTACAACGATTGTAAAAAGCGCCCCGGTAAGTGAAGAGGATTGTGAAATGCTGAAACCGAATACATATATCATCTCCCCAATACACCTTGCCGTTATGAAGAAGGAGATACTGGAGAAGATGATGGAAAAGAAAATAACGGCATTGAGTTTTGAAAATCTTAAGGATGCCAGTGGTCATAATCCGATTGTTAGAAGCATGAGTGAGATCGCCGGGAGTGCTGTAATGCTAATTGCCGGGCAATACCTTAGCAATGCCAATAATGGTAAAGGCGTGCTGGTAGGTGGTATCAGCGGTATTCCTCCTACAAAAGTTATTATTATTGGTGCCGGTATAGTTGGTGAGTATGCTGTAAGAACGGCACTGGCAATGGGCGCAAGTGTAAAAATATTTGATAATAGTATTTACAGGCTTAAGCGTTTGCAAAATAATATTGGCGGCCGTTTATGGACCTCGGTGATAGAACCAAAAATATTGGGTAAGCAATTAAAAACATGTGATGTTGCCATTGGTGCACTTAGTGGCGCTGCCGGCAGAACACCAATTGTTGTTACCGAAGAAATGGTAAGCAATATGCGACCGGGCAGTGTTATCGTAGACGTTAGTATTGATCATGGCGGCTGCTTTGAAACGAGTATGGTAACTACCCATGAAAAACCGGTGTTTAGAAAATATGATGTGATCCATTATTGTGTACCGAATATCCCGAGTGGTTTTGCAAGAACAGCTTCGCAGGCCATCAGTAATGTATTGACTGCATTATTACTGGAAACCGCAGATGACGGCGGTATAGATAATGTTATCTGGTATAAAATAAATATCCGTAGTGGTATCTATTTATTTAAAGGAAGCCTTACCAATATACATTTGAGTGAAAGGTTTGACCTGAAATACACAGATTTGAATTTGTTAATAGCGAGCAGGAGATAGGCAATCGGTAATTGTGAATCGGCAATAGGACAAGAATGCTAAGTTCAGACGGGATATAATTCGTGTTTAAAAAATTCGTGGTTATTTATAATTACCAATAACAATCACCTCCTCACAAAAATCATATTCCTGTTTGTCATTGCTGCTGATGATGACCATTTTTTCCGCTGTATAATTTTCAATAAGGTTTCGGTATAAAGCAATGCCATCTTCATCGAGGTTTGTTGTGGGTTCATCCAATAGTAACACTGTTACGTTGCTAAAAAAAGCCTGTGCCAGTTTGAGCCTTTGTTTCATGCCGCTGCTGAAATAACGGATCTGTTTATGTGCCGCATTTCCGAGGCTTACTTCTTCGAGTATTTGGGGAATTGGTTTTATAAGTTGTTTGAACGTTGAATGAAACTGCAGGAATTCAGTGGCGGTCATTTCTTCGATCAATTCAAGGTATGGGGCAGTGATGGAAAGATGTTTGTGAGCGTTGGTTGAGGATATGGTGTGCTGGATATTGGATGTTGGATACTGGATATTGGTGCCTTTGTCGGTGATGCTTTTATCCGGTATCAAGGATCCAGTATCAATGTATTCTACTTTTCCCTCCGTTTGCATGATAGCACCTGCAATTACCTGTAACAAGGTAGATTTTCCAGAACCATTCGGGCCGGTAATGGCATATTTTCTTCCTGGCAAAAAATTCTGATCAATACGGCGGAATATCCATTCCCTGTTATAGCGTTTGCCGGTATTGGTGAGTGTGATTTGCATGCTCTAAAAAAGCAGGGTTGCTATTTATTATAAAATTTCTTTTGAAAGAATGTCGTTGAATATTGAATATTAAGTGTTAAATATTCAACGGGGAAATAGTTCAAGATTGAGATACAGTACAAGTGAGTGACACAACGATGCTGAACAAAGAGCTAAAGCTGGTGCAATAAAAAATATTTACTCATCATCCATATTCCCCTTACCAAACCTCTTTATAATTCCCCTGCCGCTTTCCCTGATAAATGTTACGATCTCATCTCTTTCATCAGTTGCAAGTAATTCTTCTTCTATATAATTAAGCGCCTGTGATGTGTTTAGATTCTTATTATAAATGATACGATAAATATCAAGTATATGATTGATCCGCTCTAATGAAAAACCGCGACGTTTTAAACCCACTGAATTCACACCTGCATAACTCAATGGGGTACGGCCTGCTTTTATATAAGGAGGAACATCTTTACTAACAAGCGAACCACCGGAAACGAATGCATGCTGGCCAATGTGTACGAACTGGTGAATAGCACACATACCTGCAAGGATCGCATTATCGCCCAACACTACGTGTCCTGCCATCTGTGTATTGTTGCTCATGATGCAATTGTTGCCAACAATACAATCATGTGCAATATGGCTATATGCCATGATCAGGCAGTTATCACCAACCTTGGTTGTCCACCTATCCTTGCTACCACGGTTAATGGTTACAAATTCACGAATGGTCGTATTGTCGCCTATTTCTACGGTTGTATTTTCACCTTCGTATTTCAGGTCCTGCGGAATACCTCCAATTACAGCTCCCGGAAAAATACGGCAATTGTTGCCAATGCGGGCGCCTTCCATAATAGTAACACTACTGCCTATCCATGTTCCTTTACCTATCTCCACATTCTGGTGTATCACGCTGAACGGATCGATCTTTACATTATTGGCCAGTTTGGCATTTGGATGAATGTACGTGTGCGGATGAATCATTTATTAATTTGATGATTTGAAAATTTGAAAATTTGGTGATTTGAAGATTTGAAGATTTGAAAATATCCGGCCCCTGATCATTGAGTTATTTTCAAATTTCCAAACCGTCAAATTGACTTACTCTCTTTTTACAAGCTGTGCTGTAAAATCTCCTTCTGTACAAAGTTTGTTGCCAACATATACACTGCCACGCATTACGCAAATACCTCTTCTTATTGGTTCCATCAATTCCATTTTTAAGATCATGGTGTCCCCGGGAACCACTTTTTGTTTGAATTTACAGTTGTCAATCTTTATAAAGTAAGTATCATAAGATCCATGGGGCATTGCATTGATGCAAAGAATACCGCCTGTTTGTGCCAGGGCTTCTACCTGTAAAACCCCGGGCATAACAGGGTTGCCAGGGAAGTGGCCCTGGAAAAAGAATTCATTAAAAGTCACATTCTTGATACCAACGATCATGTTATCTGTAAGCTCAATGATCTTATCTATCAGTAAAAAGGGATACCTGTGTGGCAACGTTTTTTCAATATAATCAAGATCAAAAACAGGAGGTCTGTTGGGATTATAAACAGGAATTCCCTTTGTATGTTTGTTCTTCTTTATATAATGTTTGATCTTTTTTGCAAACTCAACATTGCTGCTATGGCCGGGCCTGCTTGCAATAATATGTCCTTTGATGGGATAGCCGATGAGTGCAAGGTCGCCGATAATATCAAGTAGTTTGTGTCGTGCCGGTTCATTTGGAAAACGCAGCTCAAGATTATTTAGATAACCTTCTGTTTTTACTTCCACCTTTGTACGACCAAATGCTTTCGCAAGCCGGCTCATTTCTTCTTCAGTAACAGGTTTATCAACAACAACGATAGCATTATTGATATCACCTCCCTTGATCAGGTTATTATCTATGAGCATTTCCAGCTCATGTAAAAAGCAAAATGTGCGGCATGGTGCTATCTGCGACTGGAATTCTTCCATGGTTTTTAAGCTCGCATGTTGTGTTCCCAATACGGGGCTATTGAAATCGATGAGCGTGGTGATCTCATAATTTGTTGCAGGTAACAATGTTAGTTCAACCCTTTTCTTTTCATCAAAAAAAGAAAGGTTTGTATCAATGGTATACCATGCTTTGGCAGCGTCTTGTTCTACAACGCCCGTTTCTTCAATAATGTCGACAAAGGGTCCGCTGCTGCCATCAATGATGGGTATTTCAGGGCCATTGATCTCGATCAGGCAATTGTCAACACCCATACCTACCAATGCAGCCAATACGTGTTCAACAGTGCTTACTTTAACATCATTCTGTTCAAGTGTTGTTCCCCTGGAAGTATCAGTAACGAGATCACAGTCTGCTTTTATCACAGGCATGCCTGGCAGGTCAACTCTCTGGAATTGGAAACCAAAGCCAGCATGGGCAGGCCTCAGGGTCATATCTACATTCACACCTGTATGAAGACCTGTGCCGGAAATACTTACCGCCGATTGAAGTGTATGCTGCTTATCCGGGTTAAAATTCTTATCCATTCTGCAAAATTCAATTTGGCGCAAAGATATTTTAATTTTTCTCTTATAACATATATGATGGGATTTAAATATAAGTTATAATGGAATGAAGATAACACCAATGATTTGACGATTTGAAAATGAGTTGATGAAGCGGTAGGTAAAATTTAATCATGATTCAATTAATGGCTTTAATCTTCAAATTTTCAAATCAGCACATCTTCAAGTCGCCCATCTTCAAATCAGAATTGTATCTGGAAGCTTCCAAAAATCCCAAACCTGGATGTTTTATTAAGTCCTGTAGGGTCGTTTGACAAACGCCATATAAAATCAAAGCGCAGCAGTTTAAAGATATTATCTATACCGGTTCCAACCTCGAGATAGGTTGTATTGTTGATGGTTTTAAAAGTATTATTTGAGTTATTCAATTTTTTATTTGCATCGCTTAATGATCCCCAAAGTGATTTTGCTGTCCAGAATTGTCGCCATTTTAATTTACGGGTAAAACCTATAAAACGGAACAGGCCGGAACCAATATTGTGCTCAAGATTTACACCTGCATATTTATCACTTAAATATTCAAACCTGTTCATAAGGTTATATACATTTCCGTTGTAATAATAGATATCATTTCCGGGATGATTCTCTAAAAAAGCAAATGGCAATGTTCCGAATACCTTTCCACCGTAAACTTTATAGCTAAGCGTTCCATAAGGAGAGATTTTCATTTTGTCTTTTACAGACGCACTTAGCTTTGTATAATTGTATGCACTGTTTGATATGCCACGGATACCTTTTGTTGCCATTAACTCAACGATCGGGTATTTTGTTCCAAGTGAATAGCGGAAATAATCTCCTTCGAAGAATTGCTCAAGATAAGCCCACCTTAATTTAAGTGCAACTTCGAAAGTTGATAATGGGGTTCCTGATTTAGTAGGGAAATCTGTTTTTAAAGGAAGATTTTGCAAAGGTGTGTAATCACGGTGTGCAATGAATAATTCTGTTGAGAAACCAGCATTACCCCATTCTTTGAATATTTCAAAACGTACGTCTTTTACCTTAATAAATTTCTTGTTCGTATTTGGTTTGCGAATGGCAAGAGAGAATACATTGTCCTGGCTTACTTCTCCCACCTGACTGATGCCGTTGTCAATATCATTTAAATAAGAAGCGTGCAAACGGAAATAGGGATCCTTTTTAATTACCCAAAATGCTTCTAATAATCCTTTGAATTTTTGATCCTTTGTGCCGTAAGCACCATAGCCATGCAAATAAATATGTTTGTTGAAACCGGTATTGGTACCAAGATCGAACCTGAAACGTGTTCCTTCCCATTGATTACCGCTGATCCAATTGAACCATGGCCCTATTTCAAGATTGCCGATATTTTTATAACCTGTTGCCACGAACTTAATGGTTCTTTCCAGTTTTTGGAATTTGGGCATCTGTAATAATTTATCAACGGTGGCATAAATGGCTTTTTCATTTACAGATAAACTATCATGCCTCAATTGATTCCATGCCGAATCAGGAACATTGGTAAGGCCTTCATTGGTGTTTACAACCTCTTCAATTTTCTGGTCTTTAAAAAAGTTCGTAATAGAATCACTATTAATAATAATATTCTTATAAGAAGTTGTTTTCCTCCCGATCAATGTGAGTGATTGTTTTCCTAATACGCGGAAGTCTGCAAAAAATTTATCCCTGTTTAAAAAGTAAATAGTATCGTTTATGGGAATGAATTCCTGGAAAACGCTCACCCTATCGATGAAATTGATATTTGCTTCTTTACCTAAGTAAAGGGATATCCTTTGGATCTGGTAAGTTTGAGCAAATACCCATGCATCACCTTCAAAAGTATTTTGTCCGGGTCGTTTTGGACGGAAAACAAAATGATATATTTTTTTTCCAGACAGCATTTGTGTATCAGGTACAGAAAAGCTGTAATAGTCATCTGCATTGTCATTGAATGGCCCGATAAAATCCTTATCCATTACATTCACAAAATTGCCATACATGTTTATATTCTGGTTCATTACACCGGTAAGCTTCGAAATGCTTTCATTCTTAAAACCTTTGGTATTACTGGCCTTTATATTCTCATAATATTTTTTAGGATTCTTTTGGAAACCGTAATCGCTCACACTTTCTAATAGATAAGCGGGAAGAAAGGGATCTTTTTCAGAAGTGCTGTCAATATTATCTAAAACAAAAGAGAAAGGTTTTAATAAAGGATTTCTCTTTATACGACTGGCTTTAAAATTCTTTATATCAACTTCAAGTTTGTTGTAAGCTTCATAACCAAAATTTGGCAGGTTATAGCGGTTGTACAATTTCTTTTTGCTCATTATTTTTCTCCATAGGAACAAACCTTTATTGAATTTGGCTCTTACAACTACAGCATTGTTTAAGCCACCTCTTTGTAACTGGATGCTGATAGGATGACCATCATTTGCGTCTGTAACAGGAAATGAAAATAATTCGTAGCCCACATAACTTACAACAAGGCTGTCTTTTTCAAGCCTGCTTACGCGAATGCTGAAGTTCCCTGCACTATCGGCAGTTTGTCCATACCCTGATTTTTTTAGATATACAGAAGCATAAGGAACAGGTTCTTTGGTATGTGCATCCTGGATGGTTCCGGTTAATACAACCTGGGCATCCAGTTTTATAGAAATAAAAAATATGACTATGAAGAGAAAAAAATATTTTGCAGGAAGATTCAAGATGCGTTATTCAGTTATAAATAGGTTAGGAGATTTTTTACATTACAAGTATCCTTATTTTCCGGGGAATAGTGAGTCATCTGGCTGATACTTTGAGAATAATTAACAAAGCAGTTTATTTTTGCGGCCCCTCATTGTTCATCACCATCATTTCTTTGATTATTTTTTCGAGTTCAAGTATTCTTTTTTCTAATTGCGGCAGGTTGCGTGTTACGGCCTGGCTGCGGAGTGCTGCAGTATAATCATAGGCAGGTGAACCGGTAACGGCTGTATTGGGAGATTTTATGGATTTACTTACACCACTTTGTGCATTTATTTTACTGCCATCTGCGATCTGGATATGTCCTACAATTCCTACCTGACCGCCGATCATAACATTCTTGCCAATCTTTGTACTTCCACTTACACCGCTTTGCGCAGCGATAACGCTATTATTTCCAACTTCAACATTATGGGCGATCTGCAATAAATTATCAAGTTTTGCGCCCGATCTTATTAAAGTACTTCCAATAGTAGCACGGTCAATGGTTGTATTGGCACCGATCTCAACTCCATCTTCTATCACAACATTACCGATCTGCGGAACTTTTTTAAGGCTTCCATCCTGTTGAGGTGCGTAACCGAAACCATCACTTCCTATTACGGTGCCGGCATGTATCACTACATTTTTACCAATTACGCATTCATGATAAATTTTTACTCCTGCATGTATGATGGTGTTATCGCCGATGCTTACATTATTACCTACATAACAATTTGGAAATATTTTTACGCCATTGCCAACAACTACATTTTCTCCCAGGTAAGCAAATGCACCAATGAATACTTCATCGCCAACTTTAACAGAAGGATCCATGTAAACGGGTTGTTGAATACCGGTAAGCTGCTGGGTTCTTATTTGCTGGTATTTGTCGAGCAAAATTGCAAAAGCACTGTAAGCATCAGGCACACGGATAAGTGTAGCTGTAATTGGTTGCTTTAATTGCAAAGATTGGTTAACAATAATGACAGATGCTTTTGTGCTATATAAAAAATCTTCGTATTTGGGGTTTGCTAAAAATGCAAGTTGGCCATTTTTCGCTTCTTCGATCTTACCAAAGGATCCTACCAAAACATCTGCCGGACCTTCGAGTGTACCATTGATAATATGGGCGATTTGGGCTGCGCTGAATTTCATATAATATGTCTTTTAGCATTTCGCCTTCAGATATTAGTCGATTATTGCTAATAGCTTACGGCTATCTTAAGTAACAAATGTAATATTTTTTAACCTTGCCTCTCAGGTTTTCATTAATAAGTGCATTATCTACCTCAGAAATATCTTTTATACTGCCATCCTTAAATAAAATATGGATGTGTTCATCTTCAAAATTATAGGTACGGCTTGAAGCTTCACCGGTAAATATAAGCCAGCGGACATCTTCTTCCGTTAAATTCAAGTTAATGCAGGCTTGCTTTACCATTTCAGAAACCAGCTTTTCATCAACAGGTTCAGCATAATATTTTACTTTCAAAAGGTGACGGTCAACCAGACCGCGGCTAAGGAATGATAATACCTTATCCTCATGTTTGCACCAGGTTTTTATTGCCATTAAAACATCGTAATCATCAATATCGCAGAATTGTTGCAATGAAACAGTTGACAAAGGCCCGTTAATAAAACTATTCAATGGTTCCTGGCAGGAGGCGTGTACCAGTTTTGCTCTTTTAATGATGCGTTGCAACATTTGTTCTGCGCTAAGCACCGTCTTATGTAAATATACCTGCCAGTACATAAGCCTGCGCGCCACAAGAAATTTTTCTATTGAATAAATGCCTTTTTCTTCTACCATTAATTCACCATCATGCACCGTTAGCATTTTGAGTATACGGTCGTATGCGATCACACCTTCATTCACACCTGTAAAAAAACTATCTCTTGTCAGGTAATCCATTCGGTCAACATCCAGTTGTCCACTTACCAGCTGGTGCAGGAATTTCTTTGGATATTTATTGGTGAAAATATCAATGGCCATTTGAAGGCGACCATCAAATTGTTTATCCAGTTCTTTGATGAGTAACAACGAAATTTCTTCATGGTGCATTCCTTCTGCAAGCACCTGTTCCAATGCATGCGAGAATGGCCCATGGCCGATATCGTGCAACAGGATCGCGATCTTGGAAGCCTGCTGTTCTTCTGCTGTGATAACAATTCCTTTACTGATCAGTTCCTGCAATGCACAACGCATCAGGTGATACGCACCAAGAGAATGATGAAGCCTTGTATGCACAGCGCCGGGGTAAACAAGATGCGCCATGGCCATTTGATGAATGCGTCTTAAACGCTGGTAATAAGGATGCGCTATGATATCATTGATCAATTCATCATCAATTGTAATAAAACCATATACCGGATCGTTGATTATTTTATGAAAACGCATTAATTTTTTGGCTTGAATGTTATATGTTAAACTAATTACAAAGTGACGTAAAGCTACAAAGCCTGATTGTAAAAAATTAAATTTGCAATACTGGTTTGTAGTATATTGTTCATAGTTGATTTATTTTAGCTTTACTAAATGATCTATTTATAGAAGATTTTTTATTCACTTATTGACCTATTCACCCGTTCACTATTACTAATTCCCGATTGTTCGGAATCTCACAACTTTAAAAATTAATTACTAAATATGAATGTAGCAAAAATACTCTGGGTAGATGATGAAATAGATAGCCTTAATTCGCAGATCATGTTCCTTGAGAACAAGGGTTATGAAGTGCAAACCAAAACAAATGGTTTTGATGCAGTGGAATTTGTAAAAGATAATATTGTAGATGTTGTTCTATTGGATGAAACAATGCCGGGAATTACAGGTTTACAAACCTTGCAACAGATAAAAGAAGTAAATAATAACTTACCAGTTGTACTCATCACAAAGAATGAAGCGGAGAATTTAATGGATGAGGCCATTGGCAGCCAGATAAGTGATTACCTCATCAAACCAGTAAATCCAAACCAGGTCTGGCTCAGTCTTAAAAAGATCATCGATAATAAAAGGCTTGTTGCTGAAAAAACCACCTCGGCTTACCAGCAGGAATTCCGCAGTTTATTTATGGCGCTCAGCAGTAATCCTGATTATAATGAATGGATGGAGATCTATAAAAAACTTGTTTATTGGGAACTGGAGATGCAAAAAAGCGACAGCCCTGAAATGCAGGAAGTTTTCCAAACACAAAAGCAGGAAGCCAATACCGAGTTCTTTAAATTCATTTCAAAGAATTATGCATCATGGGTTGCGCCAAAAAGTACAGATGGCCCCATTATGAGTCATAATTTACTAAAGTTTAAAGTGCTCCCACATCTTGATAAAGGAACCCCTTTGTTTTTTGTTTTGATAGATAACCTGCGCTTTGATCAATGGAAAAGTATACAACCGATGTTTGCTGAAAGTTTCAGGATACAGGAAGAAGAAACTTTTTATTCTATACTGCCAACAGCTACCCAATACGCACGCAATGCAATATTTGCCGGTCTGTTGCCAATTGATATTGAAAAACAATTTTCTGTTCAATGGAAAAATGATGATGAAGAAGGAGGAAAGAATTTACATGAAGAAGAATTCTTAAGGGCACAATTGAAAAGACTCGGAAAAGGAGATCTTAAAGTTTCTTATACAAAGATCACCAATAACCATGATGGGCAAAAGATGGTTGATAACATGCACAACCTTTTGCAGAATGACCTGAACGTGATCGTGTATAATTTTATTGATATGCTTAGTCATGCACGTACAGAAATGGAAGTGCTGAAAGAACTGGCTGGAGATGAAACAAGTTATAGGAGTATTACAGAAAGCTGGTTTGAACATAGTCCTTTGCACCAGGCGCTTAAAAAAATTGCTGATAAAAACCTGAATCTTATTATAGCAACCGATCATGGAACCACAAGGGTAAAAACGCCGGCAAAAGTTATTGGAGATAAACAAACAACAGCTAACCTTCGCTATAAACACGGACGGAATTTAAATTATGAACCAAGAGATGTACTTGCTTTCCGGGATCCACGTGAGGCCGGCCTTCCTGTTCCCAATGTGAATTCCTCGTTTATTTTCGCAAAAGGCGACCTGTTCCTCTGTTATCCGAATAATTACAATCATTTTGTGAATTATTACCGCAATACATTTCAGCATGGGGGAATTAGTTTGGAAGAAATGATCGTACCGGTGGTGAGGATGTCGAATAAATAAATACCTGCTTTCGCCTCCTAAAGAGGGAGCTATGAAGATTCACGTTATTTATGCGTATTTTTATTCAGAGTTGTTGAAAACGTTTTTTTTAATTACTCTTAAATTAAGTGAAGTTGCATCAAAATTAAAAGAGCAAAAGCCCCTTTTAGGGGTTGGGGTTAAACTATGAAATATACACAACACACATTAGATAAGATTGAAAATGTAATTGAAGAAGGTGGTTATATCATCCGTTACGAACGGGGTACTTTCCAGAGTGGTTATTGCATATTACAGGCAAAAAAAGTGGTCGTTCTGAATAAATTTTTTCAAACTGAAGGAAGAATAAATACTTTGATCGACCTGTTACCACAGCTTGAGATCAATTTTGACGCACTTACTTTGGAAAGCCAGAAGATGTATGAAGAATTGATGCACGTGAACAGCGAGAAGTAAATAAGAAATAAATATTATTCTTGCGAAATTTATCTCAGTCATTAACTTCCTAATTTCTAATTTCGCATTTCTTATTCCTTATTTCCATGCTTTGTCCTCCATTAAAAATTACTTTCCTGGGTACCGGTACAAGCAGTGGTGTGCCAATGATCGCCTGCCCATGTGCAATATGTGCGTCCACAGATACAAAAGATAAGCGTCTTCGGAGCAGTATACTGGTAGAAAGCCATACAACGGCTATTGTTGTTGATACAACCCCCGACTTCAGGTATCAAATGTTACGAAGCGAAGTAAAAAAACTGGATGCTATTTTATTTACCCATCCACATAAGGATCATATCGCCGGGCTTGATGATATCAGGGCATATAATTATTTTCAACGGCAGGCAATGAAAGTGTATGCAAACGAACTTACACAAACTGCACTTAAAAAAGAATTTGCTTATATCTTTTCTGAATTCAAATATCCTGGTGTTCCCGATATAAGCCTGCACGATATAAGCGAAGAACCTTTATTAATTGGAGATATCCCGGTAATCCCTTTTAAAGTATGGCATTTAAAAATGCCGGTACTCGGTTTCAGGTTTGGTAATTTTACTTATATCACTGATGCGAACAGGATCGATGACGCCGAAAAAGAGATAATCAAAGGTAGCAAGGCAATTGTATTGAATGCATTGCGACATGAAAAACACATTTCACATTTTAACCTGCAGGAAGCAGTGGATCTTGTGCAGGAACTAAAAATACCTGAAGCATATTTCACACATATTAGTCACCAGCTTGGGAAACATGCAGACATAAGTCCTTTATTACCACCAGGAATCCAGCTTGCTTACGATAAACAAGAGTTGATTTTCTCCTGAAAAACCGTTCTCTTCACCCTTTAATTTTTTTTGCAGCATGCTAGTTTAGCATCATGCAAAAAAGACCATCACATCACTTCCTGCATTTCACACGCAAAGAAAAAAATGGAACACTGTTGCTGCTCTTTGTGATCTGTTTGTTGATAAGCACGCCATTCATTTATTCACTATTGTCGAAAGATAAAAATATTGATGCAGCTGAATTCAAAAATGAACAGGAAGCGTTAAAACTAAAAGCTGTTGATAGTACCAGGAAATTGTACGGGAAAAACTATTCCAGGTATGATTTTAAAAAAGAAAGATCAACTTATACATCGCATGAAACAACCAATGCCCCGGTATTATTTTATTTTGATCCAAATACATTGTCTGAAGCTGGTTGGAAAAAATTAGGACTCAAGGATAAAACCATCATCACAATAAAAAATTATTTATCAAAAGGAGGGATGTTTAAACAACCTGCTGATATAAAAAAAATATGGGGTCTTCATGAAGACCAGGTTGCACAACTATTGCCTTATGTGAGAATTGAACAAACAATATCTACTGCAAGGCCTGCAAATGCTCCATTATATGAAAAGAAAGGGTATGCAAATAAAAGCATAACTGTCATTGATATCAATAATGCTGATTCTTCAGTTTATATTTCTTTACCTGGTATCGGACCGGGATATGCAAAACGTATCATTAAGTTCAGGGATAAGTTGGGCGGTTTTTATAAGATAGACCAGGTAAGTGAGACCTTTGGATTACCGGATTCAACTTTTCAAAAAATAAAAAATTACCTGCAAGTTTCGGGTGAAAACATAAAGAGAATAAATATTAATACTGCCACACTTGATGAGCTTAAAGAACATCCCTATATCAGGTATCAACTTGCCAATGCGATCATACAATACCGCACGCAACATGGAAATTTTGAATCGGTAGAGGATATTAAAAAGATAATGTTGGTGACAGATGAACTGTTTGTAAAGTTATCGCCTTATTTAATAATTCATCAATAATATTAAATATTAAAAGCCCGAAGGGCTGATATTAGTCCAGAAGATGGATTGGTTTTTTAAACCCCGAGGGGTAATATTCTGAATATTTTAAAATGCGATCATGACAGAACATATTCACAGATTTATATTCAAATCGTTTTTTTGTAAAAGGCAGAAAAACTTGATTGACCGTAGCTGGAGCAATCAATTGTATAAATAGGTTGCCGGTATTATCAAAACAAAGAATCAAAAACCGATTATATTTTAAACCAGGAAACTCATCATAAGCAAAAAACATTTCAGAAAGAATTTATCGGTTGTTAAATTCTTTTGAGATTACTTACGATGAAAAATACTTAGTTAAATGTATAATAATTTCACCCCTTTGGGGTTTATTTTAAATCCTGTTTTAAATCTATCACCAATTTCATCCCTTCGGGATTTTGATGCTGAAAATATTTTCTGTGCAGTCCGGTAAATCAATTCGGGAGTCTAGCTGTTAATACCCTTATATTCCCTAAATTGCGCCCTCAATATTTGCTATATGATGGAATTTGCACAAAGTGAGCTTACGCTCCAGGTAGCCCAATCTGCCAAAGATTTTGCACAACAGTATATAAAACCTCATTTGATGGAATGGGATGAATCACAGGAATTTCCTGTCCACATTTTTAAAGAGTTAGGCAAGCTTGGAATGATGGGTGTGCTGGTTCCGGAGGCCTATGGCGGAACGGGACTCGGTTACCTGGAATACAGCGCTGTTATCCAGGAGATCGCCAAAGTATGTGGTTCAATAGGATTGTCTGTTGCTGCTCATAATTCACTTTGTACCGGTCATATCATGACCTTTGGTAATGAGGCACAAAAGAAAAAATATTTACCAAAACTGGCTACTGCAGAATTTATCGGGGCGTGGGGGCTTACAGAACCAAACACTGGAAGCGATGCTGGTAATATGAAGACCGTAGCAGTAAAAGATGGAAATAACTGGAAGATCAATGGTACAAAAAGCTGGATCACACACGGTAAATCAGGTGATGTAGCCGTGGTTGTTTGCCGTACTGGTGAACCAAGAGCAAAAAATAATTCAACTGCATTTATTATTGACCGTAATACACCAGGATTCAGTGCAGGGAAAAAAGAAAACAAACTTGGTATGCGTGCAAGCGAAACTGCAGAGATGATCTTTGATAACTGTATCATTTCTGATGAGAATCGTTTGGGAGAAGTAGGAGAGGGATTTAAACAAGCAATGAAAGTGCTGGATGGAGGAAGAATATCAATTGCAGCATTAAGCCTTGGTATTGCAAAGGGGGCCTACGAGGCATCTATACAATACTCAAAAGAACGTCACCAGTTTGATCAACCGATCGCAAATTTCCAGGGCATTGCATTTAAGCTGGCAGATATGGCTACTAAAATTGCCGCTGCAGAATTACTGATAAACCAATCCTGCGATCTTAAGATGAAAGGATTGCCAATGACTAAGGAAGCTGCTATGGCCAAATATTATGCAAGTGAGATTTCAGTTGAAATAAGTACAGATGCTGTACAGATATTTGGAGGTTATGGATATACAAAAGATTTTCCGGTAGAGAAATTTTACCGTGATAGCAAATTGTGTACGATCGGGGAAGGAACCAGTGAGATACAGAAATTGGTTATTGCACGAGAGGTTTTGAAATAAAATCAAGAAAGAACATAAAAATTTTATAAGGCTTGCTTTTGCAGGCCTTGTTATTTGATGCTATAACTTTGTAAAATGAAAAAATATCTCATCTTATCATTTGTTGTTGTTGAATTATGTTTTGCCTGTAACAACAACGGTTCCTCTGCAAAAACAGCAACGGCTGCGGGAGAGCAATTGTTCAAAATAAATTGCAGTCAATGCCATCGTCCTAATGAAGATTTTGTCGGGCCCGCTTTAAAGAATGTCGTTACAAGGTGGACGAATAAGGACTTGCTATATGAATTCATAAAACAATCGCAGGATGTAATTGACAAAAATCCGTACGCAAAAAAATTATATATAAAATGGAAGATGATGTATATGCAGCCGTTTCCCAATTTAAGCAATGAAGATATAGACAGGATATTGGAATATTGTGATAATGCGCAGCAATAAAAAAGCCGCCTATAGGTACGGCGGCCAATAAATATTTGAGTGTTATTTTTTATCTCCGAACAATCCCTTCGCAAAATCTTCTACCTTCTCACCCATTTCACCTGGAATAAAATCACTGATCTTATCCATCATACTTCCTGAAGATGTTGAGGCGACAGCAGCATTGCTATTTGTATTCATAGTTTCAGTGGGTGCTGATCCCGGGAAGAAATTATCTACAGCCCCCGCCATCATAGGAAATTTTTCTTTGATGAAATCTTTGATGGTATGTATTGCAGTATGAGCCTGTTCAGAACTGATACCTGCTTTTTCTGTTAACTTGTCAATTAACTCTTGCATAACGGTAGTTTTATTTGTGAAAAATATTATTCAGTTTAAGTTTATTTTAATCAACAATTGATACTGTTTTTAAATTGTCCATTATCAATTATTCATTGTCAATTATTATTCAGTATCATACCTGTCCACCCGCTCAATACCCGGGAGCATCAGCAATTGATTTACCAGTTCATCAAGCTCTTCCTTATCATGAACAAATACTTTCACGTTTCCTTCGAAAATGCCATCCTTTGCTTCAATGGTCATTGCAGAAATGTTTACACGTAATTCGCCACTAATGAGGTTTGTGATCTTATGTATCACACCAACATCATCAAGCCCGATGATCTTTAAACCGGTAAGGAAAGATATCTCTTTATTTTTTGCCCATTTTGTTTTTACAACACGATGGCTGTAATTAGCAAGCAGCCTTGCCGCATTGGGGCAGTTTGTTCTGTGAATTTTTAATCCTTCTCCTGTAGAAATAAACCCAAATACGTCATCACCAGGAATTGGCTTGCAACAATTGGCGAGCGTATACATGATACGGTCACTGGTTTCGCCAAAAATGATCAACTCCGCATCTTTCTTGCCCTGCTTATTGTCAATAAACTCAAGCTTTTCTTCTGCAGGCCTTATTGGTTTTGGTGGAACAACTTTATCACCGTGAACAGTAAAATCTTTTAGTTCTTTAAGGTCAATTTTTTTAATGGCGATCTCGTATAAAAGATCAAGACTGCTGTTGATCTTATAAAATGTAGCGATCTCTTCAATGTTTGTCTGGCTCATTGCTGCGCCCATTGCCTCCAGCTTGCGTTGTAAAACATATTTGCCATCTTCGGCAATCGTACGTTTCTCTTCCTTTAACGTATCCTTGATCTTGCTTTTGGCCTTACTGGTAACTACAAAATTCAGCCATTCAGGATTTGGCTTTTGTTTGGCACTGGTGATGATCTCGATCTGGTCGCCACTTCTTAATTTATAACTGATCGGTACCAATTTATGATTTACTTTAGCACCAATACAACGACTTCCCACGGCAGTGTGTACACTAAATGCAAAGTCAAGGGCTGTTGCGCCAATTGGCAACATTTTTACATCTCCCTTTGGGGTATAAACATATATTTCTTCTGCTAAAAAAGATGTTTTAAAATCCTGTAAGAAATCAAGTGAGTTTGAATCCTGGTTATTTAATGCTTCTCTTATCTGGTGAAACCATTTATCAAAACGGCTTTCATCTCCTTCTTTACCTTCCTTGTATTTCCAATGTGCTGCCAGGCCTTTTTCTGCGATCTCGTTCATCCTGAGTGTGCGTATCTGTACCTCTACCCATTTTCCCTGCGGCCCCATAACGGTTGTGTGTAAAGCTTCATAACCATTGCTCTTGGGATTGCTTAACCAATCTCTCAGTCTTTCAGGGGAAGGGTTGTAAGCATCTGTAATGATGCTGTATACTTTCCAGCAATCTTCCTTTTCTTTATCCGGTTCAGAATTTACAATGATGCGGATCGCAAAAAGATCATACACTTCTTCGAAAGAAACGCCTTTCTTTTTTATTTTGGTCCAGATTGAATGAATGCTTTTCGGACGTCCATAAATTTCAAAATTCAAACCGGTCTTATCAAGCTTCTCTTTTAATGGTTTGATGAAATCATTGATATAACGGGAACGTTCTCTCTTTGTGTCCTGTAGTTTTTGGGCGATATAACGATAGGTATCCGGCTCCATGTATTTCATGGACAGGTCTTCCATTTCTGTTTTGATATTATACAAACCCATCCTGTGTGCGAGCGGAGCATATACATAGACAGTTTCGGAAGATATTTTTAATTGTTTATCCCTTTTCATGCTATCCATTGTACGCATGTTGTGAAGGCGGTCTGCAAGTTTGATCAGGATAACACGGGGATCATCGGTAAGCGTCAGTAATATCTTTTTAAAATTCTCCGCCTGCTGGCTGGTATTAGAATCCATCACACTGGATATCTTCGTAAGCCCATCTACGATCTTTGCTATTTCAGCACCAAATTCAAGCTGGATATCTTCAAGTGTAACATCCGTATCCTCAACAGTATCATGTAAAAGTGCACAGATCGTACTGCGTATTCCCAGCCCGATCTCCTCGGCACAGATCTTTGCTACAGCAAGGGGGTGGAGGATATAAGGCTCACCGCTTTTCCGTCGCATGGTCTTATGAGCATCAGCAGCTATTTCAAATGCCCGGCGAAGCATGATCTTATCTCCTGGCTTTAATTTTACCTTTAATACCCTCAGCAGGGCACGGTATTGCCGCAGGATCTCTTTCTTTTCTTCCTCTTCTGTTAAATTGTAGACTGGTATTGGTTCTATGGCTTCCATGTAGTTAAACGAATTTAGTTTAAAAAGGCCAAGCCAAAAAATGAGATGAAGTTAAAATACCAGCTGATGGTCAAATAATAGTGATTTTAGAAAGGTTTTTAAGAAGAAAATCCGTAGTTTTGCAACCCATTTGCGGATATGGCGAAATTGGCAGACGCACCAGACTTAGGATCTGGCGGAGCAATCCATGTAGGTTCGACCCCTATTATCCGCACAAACAAGTATAAAACAAGGAACAAGGAATCTGAACCTCAAAATTCTATATTCTTTGTTCCTTTTTCGTTAATTAATAACATCAAATAAATAGATAATGCCTACAGTAGAAAGAGAAAATATCGGGTTGCTAACCGATAAGCTGATCGTGAAGATCAAAAAAGAAGATTATCTCCCTTCATTCGAAAAGAAACTTAAAGAATACAGCAAAACTGCCAATATACCTGGCTTTAGAAAAGGAATGGTTCCAGCTGGAATGATCAAAAAAATGTATGGTGCCGGGATATTCAACGATGAGATCCTGAAAACAGTTGAAAAGCAATTGTATACTTATTTAAATGAGGAGAAGCCCGACATTTTTGCACAGCCACTTCCTTTGGAAACCGATATGAGCAAAATGGACATCAACAATCCTTCGGATTATGATTTCGGTTTTGAGATCGGCCTTAAGCCAGCTTTCGAAATTCCTGATATTTCAAAAGCAAAACTTACACTTCATAAAGTTGAGGTAACAGACGCTATGGTTCAGGATGAGATAAACAGGATGCAGATCAAAGCCGGTAAGATGACAGAGCCTGAAGTGATAGACAATGAAGAAAATGTATTAAATGTATTATTTACCGAATCTGATAAAGATGGTAATGCAATTGAAGGAGGTATCTCAAAAGAAAACTCCGTGCTGCTAAAATATTTTACCCCAAAAATGCAAAAGCAATTAATGGGTAAAAAAGCAGGAGAATATTTTGTTTTCCAATTGAACAAAACCTTTGAAGGCGACAAACTGGAAATGATGTTACAGGACCTTGGTTTTGAAAAGGATGATAAAGAGGCCGCAGCGAAATATTTTAAACTGGATGTTGTAAAGATCGGTCTTGTTGAAAAAAGAGAAATGAATGAAGCGTTTTTCAATGAAGTTTACCCGGGTAAAAATATTAAAACTGAAGAAGAACTTAAGCAGGCATTAAAAGAAGAAATAGAAAAATACTGGGAATCACAAAGCCGTAATCAGTTGCACGATCAACTATATCATTTATTACTTGATGATACTAAAATGGAATTTCCTGAATCCTTCCTGAAGCGCTGGCTACAGAATGGAGGAGAAAAACCAAAAACTGCTGAAGAAGCCGAACATGAATTCCCTGGTTTCAGCAATCAGTTAAAATGGACACTGATCAGTGATAAACTGATGAAACAAAATAATATTGATGTAACAGAGGCAGAACTAAAAGAGAGTATGAAGGCTGAAGTGATGCGTTATTTCGGGCAAATGAATATGGGTGAGGATATGAGTTGGTTAGATAGTTATATAGACAGGATGATGAAAGATGAAAAGCAGGTAGATGCAACTTATCGCAGGCTTATCACTGAAAAATTATTCACCTGGATGGAATCGCAAACAAAGCCAAAAGAAAAGAAAGTAACTGCAGAAGAGCTAACGGCAATGCAACATAACCATCATCATTAATTGATAAGGTTTGAATTTTTAAAAAGAGGTAGAATTTTCTGCCTCTTTTTATTTGAATCAAACTTTGAAATTTATTTTATAAGCAGTAAATCCACTAAGCCTGTATCCATGGAAATCCTGCATCCGTCATTCTCAACACAACATTTTTTCTAACACTTATTTTTACTTCGTTCATTGGTTATTCCCAATGTACAGTTGTAACACCGGGGCCGGTAAGCGGAATAAAAAATGTATACCGCTATGTTGGAGAGTTTGATCAACTTACATATACTATAGACCCGGTACCGGCGCAACTTCTTATGAATGGCTTATACCACTGGGTTTTGTTACATTGATATGAGGCCAGGGCACTACATCACTTACAATAAGTTTCTTAAATGGCTTTCGAAACCAGGCAAACCAGCAACTTAAGGTTCGAGGGGTTTTCCCATGAGGTACAAGTTCATATCGCATATTTTATTTGATAACTCAATACCCGGGCACGCCGCAACCGACCCTGTCCAGTATTTATAAAAGGTAGTTATATATTGGAACTAACACAAGCTGATAGCAGAAAAGTACAAAAGCTAATTAAATTTTAATAAAGCTAATTAATAATTGAAGTCCCGTTTAACGGGGCTTTTTTGTTGAGGGGGAAAGTACTCGAAATCAACGGCCGTAATTTTTCATACCCTATTTCCTTTGAGAAATACTTTATTAAAGTTAGTTTTACAACGCATTATACTAACTGTCCTTCTTTCTCTGAAATACCTCACTGACCACGAACTTCAACCAACGCTACTTACCTCTAATCTGGTTTAAACGCTTAACTATTATCAATTCCGTGAATCATCAACTGATGTAAGGAAATAGCATGCTATTCCCGGCTGTATTCTTTTGCCTGTCAATATTAAAAGGCAAGCGCTTAACCAAAACCACTGATATGAGAAAGTTATTTATTCCGGTTAATCCAAAGTTATTGCTGTTGATTGTTCTTTGTGCTTCATCTATGTTTGGACATGGACAAAATGCGCAGTTAAATATTATTTCTGTTTTTCGTACCGCTTACCTTGAAGCTTATCAAAATAAAATAGAAAACGAACCTGGCCTTTTCGAAAATGATGTTATGAGTTCCATGCCTGTGCCTACCGCTACAGGTATCATGATATTATTTGTTTCACCCGATCCATGTGAAGGTGATTTTAAAGTAAAAATAGCAACTGCACAAAAGATTGGTATAAGTATCCGGGTATTCAACACATCTGGGAAACTTTTAAGAAGAATGGCTGCAAAAAGAAATGAAGCTGTATTTTTTGGGAATGATTTGCGCCCGGGAAATTATATCATGGAAGTAATTCAAGGCAATACGAGAAAAATTCAAAAACTTGTAAAGTACTAATGAGTTTGATCATTGCAATTTATCCGAAATGAAAATTTTCATTTTGAAATTAACAGGCATATCTACCAATTTTTTCGTTTAACATATTCTTAGCAGCGGCGATATACAATAATTACAATTCTTTCGTTCTTCCTTCCTGTTCCCTCTTTTTTTCAAACTTTTAAAACCTTACTGCCATGCAAATTTTACGCAGCGCATCCCTATGCGCATTAACATCCTTTTTTTTGTTTTCATGTAATTTAAAAACCAGCGATAAAAAAGCTGTTAATAGTACTGATCAACGAATAAACCAACTCAATGTTTCGCCTAATGAGTTGATGGATCTACAGCCTTTTCAGACAGCCTTCATTGATAATGCAAAACAATATTTTTCCATTTCATCAAAAAGACAATCATCAATAAAGTCAAAATCCGGGTTGAAAGTTTCCATCGATCCTTCCAGGCTGGAAAAAGAAGATGGTACTCCTTTAGATGGTAATATTGATATAACTATTATCGAATTGACCAATGTAAACGACCTCTTTAGATGTAATGCCGCTACAGTAAGTAATGGAAAAATGCTTGCCTCAGGTGGGAGCTATTTTATAGGAATGGAAAATAAAGGAACTAAGATGAGGATAAAAAAGGATGGATCAATACAGGTAGATTTCCCAGTACTAAAAAATGAAGACATGGAATTATTTTATGGGAAAAGAAATGCGCTTAATGATATGAATTGGGAAAAAGCAAATACACTTTTACAAAAGCAATTTGAATCAATAGATTTTACCGATGAAAACAGGTATACAGATTACCCAACTTATAATTCTGTTCCGGCATTGGAAGAATGGGCGCCCAAAAAAGTTTACAAATCACTGGATGAAACGGTTTATTATTATAAAAAGAAAATGACATTGGGTGAGTTTGTTGATACTATTAACAAAAATGATACAAGAGTTTCACTTCAAACAATTTCTTACTGGCCAAAAAATCTACCTACTGATAAAGTTTTGGACACTCATTATCTTACCAGCATTTATGGCCCAAGGTTGCAATACATTTTAAAGACCTGTAGTGAAATAGAAAAAGAAGATGCGGCCAGGAAAAAATATTCTGAAGCAATTGCTACAACTAATGTAGTGTATGCAACTGCAGAACCAAAATCGCTTGCGAGGCAAATACAAAAATATTATACAACTACAAATGTGACTTATCTTGGCTGGATCAATTGCGACAGGTTTATTGAGCCTTCTGAAAAAACAGATACAGAAGTAGAACTTCCTTATACTTTCAACAATACAAGAATGGAATATTTTATTCTTTTCAGATCTATAAACAGCCTGCTGAATAACCGGGTTGATTTTGAAGATGGGAAAAAACCGGTATTAAATGGTTTGCCAATCGGGCAGGCCATAACACTTATTGCCTTTATAAAAAAGAATGGAACTATATACCAGGCAAAAAAGGAATTGGTGATTGAAAAAAATGAAAAACTTTCTCTTGATTTTAAAGAGATATCAGCAAAGGATCTCACAAAAATCTTCGGCTCTAATGTAAAGATCTAAACCAGCCATACAAACAATATTCTTCGAATGCCGCTATGAAGCACCATTCATTGCTTTATACTCCCGTCTTTTTAATTAAGGATGGGAGTATAAATTTTTGTTAATCGTAATACATTAGTTTATTCTAATTCGTTTAATTAAAAATGAACTGTAAATTTGAACTGTAAATAAATTTTCTTTTATGAAAAAAATATTACTTTCTTATCTTTTTGTACTCATTACAATTGCTGTAAGTGCACAGGAAAGCCTGGCATCAGATCAAAATCCCAATTACAAAGCAAGTCTTGAAAAATACAAATCACAGCAAGATAACCTGTTGGCTACGATGAATACAACTGTGCAAAATACTTACAAAGCCTATGATTGGTACGAAGCTAAGCAGGAGCGCAAACAACAAAGAATTGCTGATCGCAGAGAAAGAAGATTATATGAAGCACAGAATTATGGCAATTACTATAATCCATATAATTATTATTACGATCCCTTTTCAATCCCATATCGCTATTCTCCATACTATTTTCATCGTCACGGCTGGAGGCATTGGTAATTTTTTTCATGAATCCCCCTACGGGAGATCCAAATTTCTTTAAACAATTTCAACATATAATTATGAAGTCAATTTTATTTTGTGCAATTACATTAATAGTAATGCTAACAACATCTTGTAGCAGCCGCCAGGTAACAAGAATCGATCCTGCCGAAACACCCGATATCAGTGGCAGTTGGAATAATACCGACAGCCGTCTTACTGCTGAAGAAATGATCAACCAGGCATTGGGTGCGGACTGGCTTACGAACCACACGCAAGCAAAAGGAAAAAAACCTGTTGTTATAGTTGGAATGGTTACTAATAAAAGTCATGAGCATATAGAAGCTGAAACATTCATGAACGACCTGGAAAGATCGTTTATTACTACAGCGAAAGTGGGTCTTGTACAAAGTGGGAAAAAGCGTGAAGAAATGCGAGCGGAAAAAGCAGATCAACAAACCAACGCGTCTCAGAGTACAATGAAAAAGTTCGGATTAGAGAATGGCGCCGACTATATTTTACAGGGATCCATTAATTCTATTGTAGATGCATACAAAAAGAAAAAATCTGTTACCTACCAGGTAAATCTTGAGCTTACTAATATTGAAACCAACGAAGTCGTCTGGATAGGAGATAAGAAAATATCAAAACTTGTAAAGAACTAAAATACGACCCTTAATCATCTGGTAATTTTATACAAATGAGACTTATTATAAAACGGGCACTGATGGCATTGCTATTATTGCCCGTTTTTTCTTCCTGCGTTACTTATAACCAATCAATGGAAAATTATTATGCGGCTGTTCAATCGCATGATTATGATAAAGCAATCCACAAACTTGAGAAGAATAAATTTATAAACCGCAACAGAAACCAGTTATTGTATTTTTTTGAAGCAGGTAAGCTGTATCGCTTGAAAAGCGATTTCACCACAAGTAATAAATATTTTAATGATGCAGATAATTTTATTGAAAGCACAAAAAAATCTGCTTCAGATGTTATAGTTGGAAACTTGCTGAATCCAATGCAGCAGGTTTACCGAGGAGAGGATTTTGAACAATTCATGGTTCATTTTTATAAAGCATTGAACTATTCAGCGCTCGGTCAAACAGATGAGGCTGTTGTAGAAGCCAGAAGGATCACATTATCCGTAAATGCACAGGGTGATAAATTTACCAATAAGGACAGGAGGTATAATACAGATGCTTTTGCACTAAACCTTCAGGGAATGATCTATGAAATGGGTGGTGATATTAATAATGCATTCATCTCTTATAGAAATGCCGCGGATGTTTATCTAAAGAGCGGAAACAATTATTATGGTGTTAATATTCCGGAACAATTAAAAAATGATTTGTTGAGAACTGCTGTAGCCATGGGCTTTAACAGTGAAAAAGATCAGTATGAGAAATTATTTAATACAAGTTATAAAGAGGAAAGTTCACAAAATGGTGAATTGATTTTATTCCTTGAGGAAGGTCGTGCACCAGAGAAGGAAGAAAGGAATTTTGTCTTGACAAGTGTTGCTGGTACTATTGGCAATTTTGCTTTTATAGACCAGGACGGTTATCAGTCAAACATTCCTTTTAGTTATAGTTCTTATGGTATCTCGGAAAGTAAATTGAGTACTGTAAGAACTCTCCGTATAGCCATGCCTGTGTATAAGATTGTTTTTGCACAAAGATCAAATACAAACGTTTCTGTAAATGGAAATACTTATTCAACACAACTTGCTGAGAATATCAACAGTCTTGCAGTGAATGTTTTGAAAGAAAGATTTTTAACAGAAATATCCAATGCAATAGCAAGACAGCTCACAAAAAAATTATTAGAGAAAGGAACGCAGGCCGCTGCAGAAGGGATTGCAAAGAATGAGGAGAAAAAAGCCCCTGAAAACGCTACCGAAGAAGAGAAAGAAAAAAAGCGTAAACAGAATGCAGATAATGCACAAACTATAGGAGAAGTTGCGGGCTTATTGGTGAATGTGGCAAATACAGTTACAGAAAAAGCTGATACCCGTAACTGGCAAAGTCTTCCTGCATTTGTAAGTTACGTACGCATACCATTAGCCGAAGGAGAAAATAATATTACAATAAATGCAAACGGTACAACCAAAACCATAAAAGTAAACGGAAGAAAGGGAATACAAATGATAAGTGAACTGATAGATTAGTTTACTACTTTCCCGCTGAACATTGAATATTCTCAAAAGCAGGCTCTAACTGTTATAACGATGCAACTACAGTTTTATCTCCTCATCACTATCGTCAAAGAAATGAAATTCTGTAAGGTGGTAATTTGAATTGGCTTTTACTTTTACCTTTTGTTTGTATTTCCAGCTCCATTTCATGCGACGTGAAGGGAAACCGCAGGTTAAGTACGTATGTAAAATAGGATGTACTTCAATAGTAAGTCCTTTGTGACGTTGCATAACAAGATAGCTCAGGTTCTTCGCTATTTCATCTTCAAGGATAAGGGTAGAAGATATTTTTCCGGTGCCATTACAACTTGGGCAGATCTCACTGGTATTGATATTCATTTCCGGCTTCATACGCTGCCGGGTGATCTGCATCAGGCCAAATTTTGTGATGGGTAGCACAGCGTGTTTAGCCCGGTCTGTTTTCATGAAATTATCCATGGCATCAGCAAGCTTCTTCTTATTCTCCATCAATTTCATATCGATGAAATCAACAACGATGATACCCCCAAGGTCCCTCAATCTTAATTGGCGTGCAATTTCTTCGGCTGCTTCAAGATTTGTTTCGAGTGCATTTTGTTCCTGGTTGTTACTTACACTCTTATAACCACTGTTCACATCTATTACATGTAATGCTTCTGTGTGTTCAATGATCAGGTAAGCGCCACTCGGAAGATTCACAGTTTTGCCAAAAGAAGCCTTTACCTGTTTCGTAATTCCGAAATTGTCGAAAATGGGTAGACCGTTATTATAATAAGCAACAATATCTGCTTTATCCGGAGCTATGCGTTGAATATAATTCTTGGTATCTGCAAAAATGGTTTTATCGTTTACGACTATACGATTAAAATCTTCATTCAACAGATCACGCAGCATACTGGTAGCTTTACCCTGCTCACTCAATATCTTAGAAGGTGCAATTGCGCCTCTTAAATTTGACTGGATGGTTTTCCATGTATTTTCAAGGCTGATCAGATCTTCATGAAGTTCTGCTGTATGTTTCCCTTCAGCAGCCGTACGAACTATAACCCCAAGGTTCTTTGGCTTTATTGATTCGATGATCTTGTGTAATCTTTTTCTTTCTTCTGATGAATGTATCTTCCTCGAAACCGCTACAATATCATTGAAAGGAGTAACAACAACAAAACGCCCGGGAAGAGAAAGTTCGCAACTGAGCCTGGGGCCTTTTGCTGCGATTGGTTCTTTTAATATCTGTACCAAAACGTTGGGCTTACCGCTTAATACTTCGGTTATCTTGCCTGTTTTGATGATCTCAGGTTCTACCTTAAATTTTGCGAATTCAAATTTATCCCCAGGCTTTTCATTCATGGACTGGCTGGTGAATTTGAGGATAGATCTTACATAAGGGCTAAGATCAGTATAGTGAAGAAATGCATCTTTTTCAAAGCCTACTTCAACGAAAGCAGCATTTAATCCGGGAATCAGTTTTTTTACTTTTCCAAGGTAAAGGTCACCTACAGCAAAACTAGCATCAGCTTTTTCACTATGCAGTTCTACCAATTTCTTATCCTCCAGCAAGGCAATTTCCACGCCTTGCGGTACCGCATTTATAATTAACTCCTTGGTCAAGCGAAATCTTTTTTTAAGACCTTATGCATTACGGAAGGAAAACATAAAAGGCATGAATAATTGCGGCCTGTAGCCATAATTATTCATGCATATAAATGAGTGCGGAGCTGAAGATAGTCCGCACCGAGAAAGAAAAAGCTAATTACTTTTTCTTATGACGGTTCTTTCTTAAACGTTTTTTACGCTTATGTGTAGCGATTTTATGACGTTTTCTCTTTTTACCACAAGGCATACCGAGTCTTTTTTGTGTTTAAATAATTATTTTAAAATATTCTTGTATTAATTCTATTTCAACAATTTGATCCTTTCATCTACTTCCTGTGAGTAACGTGAATTATTCACAAGCCTCTTACTTATATTGTACCACTTTATCGCTTCTTCTTTGTCTCCCTTTGCTGCATAAGTATCAGCCAGAAATGCAATTGCTTCTATATTGTTAGGCTCATGAGCAATTACTTTTTGCAAACGCTCGATGGCTTTATCATACTGGCCAGAAACATATCCTCCAACACCAAGTATCATTTGAGCTTTCATGTTGGTTGAATCTTTTCTTACAACAGTTAAGAGCTCTTTGATCCCTTTCATTGTTTCTTGCGGATCACCACTTGCGCCAGAACCAAAAACATAACAACTTCCAAGACCGATTCTGAGGTCATCGTTGTTCGGGTTCAATTCTATAGCCTTTTCAAATAGCGAGATCGCCTCTGTTTTTTCCCAATTAAGTTTGGCTATATCATGCTCGCCTCTCAGGTTGTCCAAAAATAATTGGCCTGCGAAGGTGAGGTTTTTTTCTGAATTATCCAACTTAGCAGCCTTACTTATCCAAAAAGCATAAGGTTCAAAAAGCCGGACACTGTCTTTCCAGAAATTAGCGAGGTTCGTATAGGCGATTATTTGTTCGGAATGCACATCTCCACGCTTGACACTATTTTCAAGCGAAGAAAGGTATAACAACTGGGCTGGTGGCAGTTTTTGCTTGGCAGCACTGATAAATGCTTCAACATTAAAACTGCTTGTTTCGGTATTTGTGGGCTTAGCTGGAGCTATTTTTTTGGGTTCGGTGGTGCGCCCGAAAATAAACAGGAATGTTACTACTAATATTCCTGCCCCTGCCAAAATAAATTGTTTTTTCACTGAAAACTAAATTTGAGCCTACCTGCAAACAGGAGGGCTGCAAAGGTAAGTTAGTCTTCGCCATCTTCCTTCACCGGAGGTGCTTCTTTAATGTCTGGAGATGTTTTTATTTCCTGTACAAACTCTTTGGCGGGCTTAAAAGCAGGAATAAAATGTTCCGGTATGGCTACTGCAACATTCTTTTTGATATTGCGACCGATTTTTGCCGCCCTCTTTTTAATAATGAAGCTTCCAAAACCCCTGATATACAGGTTTTCTCCACTTGCAAGAGAAGCTTTTATTTCCCTAAACATTGTTTCCAATGTCACCAATACATCCACTTTAGGGATGCCGGTCTTGTCCGAAATTTTATTGATGAGGTCTGCTTTTCTCATATAAGAAGTATTTAAGACAGTAAGTTAGAAAAAATTGTTGAAAATACAAAAATAAGATAGTGATTATCAATAGGTTTGCAAATACATTTTTTTACTACTTATGCGTAACAGCAAAAAAGAATTATTTTTTACCCAACAACTGCTCAATTGGGATAAAAATCAGAACCTCCGCATAATGCCCTGGAAAGGGGAAAAGGATCCTTATAAAATATGGTTGAGTGAGATCATATTACAGCAAACCCGCGTAGAACAAGGATGGGCTTACTATAATAAATTCATTAAAAAATATCCAACCATAAAAAAACTTGCACTTGCACCCGAAAAAGATGTCTTTAAATTATGGGAAGGATTAGGTTATTATACGCGTTGCAAAAATTTGATTGCAACAGCAAAATTTATTTCAAATGAATTGAATGGAAAATTTCCTGGAGATCATGAATCGATATTAAAATTAAAAGGTGTTGGTCCTTATACAGCTGCGGCAATCGCTTCCTTTGCTTTTGATCTTCCTTTTGCGGTTGTTGATGGAAATGTGATGAGGGTTTTGTCAAGGTTTTTCGGAATTAAGAAACCAACAGATAGCAATGAAGGAAAAAAACTTTTCTCTGCACTTGCAAATGAATTAATTGAAATATCTACACCCGGCTTGTATAACCAGGCTATAATGGATTTTGGAGCTACGATCTGTAAACCACAATTGCCATTGTGTTTGCAATGTGTATTATCAACTAAATGTGAAGCTTATGCGCAGAATAAAATAAATGAGTATCCGGTTAAATTAAAAAAACCGGTAAAGAAAAACCGCTGGTTCTATTATATCATTGCAGAAAATAAAAAAAAGTATTTTGTCAGAAAACGTATTGGAAAAGATATCTGGCAAAACCTTTATGAGTTTATTTTAATTGAAAGCCCAAGGCAACTTACTGCAGAAGAGTTATTTGATCTGCCGGCATTTAAAAAGATTGCGGGCAAAGATGCGCAGGTAGTTGACATCTCAAAAACGCATAAACAACAACTTACTCACCAATCAATACATGGTCTTTTTGTACATATCAGGGTGAAAAATGAACAGCTTCCTGAGGGGTACCAGGCGTTAGGAAAACAGGCTTTATTATTGCTGCCTTTCCCAAGGTTCATAACTGGTTATTTTGATGAAAGGACTGATTTTTTGGGGACAATGGGTTAAATTTATAGTGTAAGGAATGAAAGATAAAATAGTATCTTTAAATTTGTTGATAGCAAAGGCAAAGAGATCAAATGCACAATGAAATAATATGAGAGGCGTAAACAGAGTAATGCTTATAGGCAATCTTGGAAAAGACCCTGATATGCAATTCCTGGAAGGTAATATCGGGGTAGCAAAATTTTCATTAGCCACAACAGAGACTTATAAGGACAGAAGTGGGAAACTCATTTCACAGACTGAATGGCATACTGTAGTTTTATGGCGTGGCCTTGCTGAACTTGCACAAAAATATTTACATCGGGGAAGCCTTGTATATATTGAAGGGCGTTTGAAAACACGCAGCTGGGAAGATAAGGAAGGCAACAAAAAATTTGCCACTGAGATCGTGGGTGATAACCTGATTATGCTTGATAAAAGAACTGATGGCGCACATTCGGATCATGGAATGGGTACCGGTGATAACCCTGGAATATCAGACGAATTACCAACTGATGAAAATGGCGATGAAAGACTGCCATTTTAAAACTTAATATTTACAGAACGGGTTTACTGTAAATAATTTTTTATTTAAATACTTTGCCTTGGACACTCATTCGGTTTTTCTGGCCGTAAAAAATATCCTGCTTACTTTACTGGCAATAACTCCTGCCGCTAATATCATACTCCTTTTTATTATAGCAATCCTGCTCATACTTTCTTTTTTTGTAGCAGGAAGCGAAGTGGCTTATTTTTCTTTAACATCAAAGGATATTAATATTTTAAAGACAAGAAAACAACCCTCTTTCAGGAGGATCGTAAGCCTACTGGAACAACCAAAGATATTACTGGCTTCGATGCTCATCACTAATAGTTTTGTAAATATTGGCATCATTCTTATCTCCAACCTATTGATCAGTGATTGGATCAGCGCCTACCATTTTACATTTTATATCAGTTTTCTTATCAAGGTAGTATCAGTAACTATATTACTGGTGCTCTTCGCTGAAGTATTACCCAAGGTATGGGCCACGCATCATAAAGTCTGGTTTGCAGCCACAGCATCATTGATAATAGAAATATTCAACAGCATGTTTTACAGGTTAAGTAAAAGGCTTGTAAGATTTAGCGATAATATTGAAAAGAAATTCTCTCATGATAACTCTTCTTCCATAGATCATAGCAGTCTTGATTATGCCATCGACCTTTTACCCGAAGATGAAGCATCAATGGAAGAAAAGCAAATATTAAAAGGAATACGGAAATTTGGCGATACCACAGTTAAGCAGGTAATGCGCACAAGGCTCGACGTGAGTGGGATCTCAACAGCAAGCTCCTTTAAAGATGTAACCAGGCAGATAGAAGAGGTGCATTATTCCAGGCTGCCTGTCTATAAAAATAACCTGGATGAAATTGCCGGAATGCTTCATACAAAAGACCTTCTTCCTTTTTTGGCCGAGCCGGAAAATTTTGACTGGCATACCTTGATGCGCAAACCTTATTTTGTTCATGAGCAAAAGCAGATCGAAGATCTTTTACAGGAATTCAGAGCCAAACGCATTCACTTTGCCATTGTTGTGGATGAATTTGGTGGTACTTCAGGCATTGTTACACTTGAAGATATCATGGAAGAGATCATTGGTGATATCAAAGATGAATTTGATGATGAAGAAAGTGTAAATAAAAAGATCGATGAATTCAATTACATATTTGAAGGGAAGACAATGATAAATGATGTATGTAAAGCAATGAACCTCCCGATAGATACTTTTGAGGCCGTACGTGGAGAAAGTGATTCGCTGGCAGGATTGGTATTGGAAATTGCAGGTGAATTCCCACAGGTGAATGAAACACTTATAACAGGCGACTTCACTTTTATTCCTCTTGAAATAAGTAAGAACAGGATCGACAAAGTAAAAGTGAATGTGCAGCCCGGAAAAACAGAGCACGGATAGTATGAATAAAAAACGAACGATTATAATTATTATTTCCTGTTGTATCTTTTTTGCAGCTTGTAATTCTACCTATACTTCAAAGAAGAAAGGTTATTTTAATATTGATCTGCCCGAACATAAATATATCTCATTCGACAAACCTGATTTTCCTTTTAGTTTTGATTACCCGGTTTATGGCGCCATCATCAGAGATACAACTTACTTCGACAGCAGCCCGGAAAATCCTTATTGGATCAACGTTGACTTTCCCGCAATGAATGCCCGTATTTTCCTAAGTTATAAAATTATTGGTGGCCTTGCTCCTTATAAAGTAAAGCAACCCGATGGCACATATAAAGATTCTTCTGGGGTTAACCAGTTTGATAAAATGGTGAATGATGCATTTAATCTCACCAATAAGAATGAAGCCGTTGCAAGCTCAATTAAAGATAGCCTGATACATACGACAAATGGTATCTCGGGTGTATATTTCAAGGTAGGAGGCAATGCAGCAACAGCAAGGCAATTCTATTTAAGCGATACAACAAAAAATTTTTTGAGAGGGGCACTTTATTTCGATGCAACACCCAATGCAGATTCTCTAAAACCTGTGGTTGATTTTTTACAGGTTGATATGGATCACATGATCAACAGCTTTCGCTGGAAGAGCAATAAATAACTTTCAATTTAATTTATTTGCTAATACCTGTTTCTCCTTAAAGCTTCCTGCCTGTTTATTTGTATTTTTGCAAACATGATAGCAATAGATAATGTATTGGTGAGTGATCAGGTCGTAAAAGAACAATTTGTTTGTGATCTGAACAGTTGTAAAGGAGCCTGTTGTGTAGATGGAGATGCAGGAGCGCCATTAAATAAATCAGAACTTAAAAATATTGATGAAGTATATGATAAGGTGCTGCCTTATTTGAATGAGGAAAGCAAAATGGAATTGAATAAACAAGGCAGGTATGTTTATGATAAAGAATTCGGATGGGTGACACCAACCATCAACAGCAAAATATGTGTATATGGAATTGTTGATAAGAATGGTATCGTAAAATGTGCAATTGAACAGGCTTATCTCGATGGAAAAATAACATGGAAAAAACCAATCAGCTGCCACCTGTTTCCTGTGATCATTACCAAAAGCAAAGATGGTATCACTGAATTTGCAAACTATGAACCCAGAGAAGATAATTGTAAAGCAGCCTGTGCATTGGGAAAGAAATTAAAAGTTCCTGTTTACCAGTTTTTAAAAGAACCATTGATAAGAAAATTCGGGCAGGGATTTTATGATGCACTTGATGCTACTGCTAAACATTTAAAAAAATAACCTTATTGCCAATTGCCTAAAAAAATACCATGACAAAAACCAATTCCTTATTTTTCTTTTTTTGCTCCTTATTCCTTCTATCTCTTTCTTCCTGTTCGGTCAATAAAGCAAAGATCGATAACAACCTGAAAAAATATTTCGACGCAAAAAATGTTGATGGTTGTTTTACTATGCTTAATAATTCCGATGGCCAGATAACCGTTTATAATATGGCTTTGGATACAACCAGAACACTTCCTGCATCAACATTTAAGATCGTGAATTCATTGATCGGTCTTCAAACAGGAGTGATCACGGATGAGAACATGGTTATTAAATGGGATGGTGTGAGGCGTTCACAAAAAGAGTGGAATAAGGATATGGACATGAAGGAAGCATTTAAAGTAAGCTGTGTCCCCTATTACCAGGAAGTTGCCAGGCGCATTGGCAGGGATACCATGCAACAATGGATCGATAGCCTTTCTTATGGGAATAAAGATATCTCCGGGCCAATCGATTCTTTCTGGCTCAACAATAAATTAAAGATATCTCCTGATGAACAACTTGGCCTGCTTAAAAGATTATATTTTGATCAATTGCCATTCCGCAAATCAGTGCAACAAATTGTACGCGACGTGATGTTGCAGGAAGATAATACAAATTACAAATTGAGTTATAAAACAGGTTATGGTTTCGATGAAGCAAATAATTCTATTGGCTGGCTCGCAGGCTGGATAGAAGAAAACAGGCATGTATATTTTTTTGTAACACTTGTAAAAACTCCTGATAAAAATATTGATATGAAAAGAGCAAGGCTGGATATCACAAGAGATGTGTTGAAGGACCTTGGTTTCTTTGAAGGAAAAAAATAATCATTCTTTAACGGCAACCGCCCAGATTAATGATTAATTTCAAATGCCTATGCCCCAGTTCCAACACATACAATTTTTATTATTACTGGCCGCAATTCCGTTGCTGGTAGCGATATTTTTTTATGCGTTGGCAAAGAAAAAAACTGCTATTAAAAAGATTGGTGATCCTGTTTTAGTAAAGCAGCTTAGCAGGGGATATAGCCCATCAAAATTTCTTCAAAAATTCTTATTGATTGTATTGGCCTTTGCGTTGCTCGTGGTCGTATTGGCAAATCTTCGTACTGCTGCAAGTGAACAAAAGATAAGCAGGGATGGAATAGATGTAATGATCGCACTCGATGTCAGCAAAAGCATGCTTGCACAGGACATAAAACCGAACAGGCTTGAAAGGGCCAAACAGGTATTGAACAGGCTGGTCGATAAATTGGATAATGACCGGATCGGTATAGTGATATTTGCCGGCAAAGCTTATTTGCAAATGCCATTAACAGGAGATCATGCTGCTGCAAAAATGTATCTCTCCGCAGCCAATACAGAATCAGTGCCCACACAAGGAACCGTTATCGGTGAGGCATTAAGAACATGCAATGCATCTTTTAATGCCAAAGAAAAAAAATACAAAGCAGTTGTTCTTATCAGCGATGGTGAGGATCACGATGAGACTGCGTTAAAGACAGTACAGGCAATGGCTGCTTCAGGTGTTGTTATTTATACGGTCGGTATTGGTTCACCAACAGGTGCACCACTTATGGATGAAACCACCAATGAAGTAAAACTGGATAATGAAGGGAATACCGTTATATCGAAATTGAACGAAGCTGAATTAAAAGCGATAGCACAAAAAGGTAATGGTGAATACCTTTTATTTAATAATACAGATGCCGTGGTTTCAAGCATATCTTCCCAGCTTAGTAGTATGGACCAGCGCAGTGTAACAGATGATTCACTTATAAATTATAAAAGCTATTTTCAGTATTTTCTGGCGATTGCATTTTTGTTTTTATTTATTGAGATTTTTATTTCTGAAAGAAAAAGAAAAAAGAAAGCTCCTGCTATGTTGAAACCAACAATAACCATTTTATTGTTCCTGGTAAGCAGTTCGGCTTTTGCACAGCAGAAAGAAAATGCTGACATTAAAAAAGGTAATGAATCATATAAGAAAAAAGATTATGTAAAAGCAGGAGAAGAATACACAAATGCACTTGAAAAAAACCCATCAAATGCCACGGCCCGCTTCAACCTTGGCAATGCTATGTACAGGTCGGATAAAAAGGATGAGGCTATTGATTCATATGAAAAAGCAATAAAACAATTAAACAAGCCCGCTGAGAAAGCAAATGCTTATTATAACAAAGGAGTGGTTTTGCAAAATGATAAAAAACTGGCAGAATGTATAGAAGCATATAAAAATGCATTAAAGCTGGCGCCAGATAATGAAGATGCCAGGCAGAATTTGCAAAAAGCCTTGCAGCAGCAAAAACAGGAGCAGCAAAAGCAGGAACAGAAAAAGCAACAGCAGCAAAATCAGCAGCAAAAGAAGCAGCAACAGCAGGAACCCAAGCCTCAACCTTCAAAATTAACCAAGGAAGATGCTGAAAATAAACTCAAAGCACTGGCTCAACAGGAAAAGAATCTGCAGGATAAATTACATAAAGTAAATGCTGTATCTGTGAATAAGCCGGAAAAAGATTGGTGATGTTCGTTTTTAGGTTTAAGGTTGAATGTTTTAGAGTATAAATAATTCCAAATTTCTATATTATAATAATCTTCATTTGCCCAATAATGCTAAAGGTTCAAAAACCTTAAACCTTTAAACTTTCAAACCTTAAACGATCCTGTTATCTTTGCAAAACAGCTTTTATGTTATAAGTCAGCTTTTTTTATGCAATTATATTGTGAATCATTAACGGAATACAAACGACTACCAACACGTGAAGTAAAAGTTGGCGATCTCTTGCTTGGAGCCAATCATCCAATCAGGGTACAAACCATGACCACTACTGATACAATGGATACGATGGCAACCGTTGAACAAAGTATTCGTTGCATAGAAGCTGGGGCAGAATTGATACGTATCACGACCCCATCCAAAAAAGAAGCAGAAAATTTACAGCATATAAAAGATGAGTTAAGAAAAAGAGGCTACAATACACCGATAGTAGCTGATATTCATTTTACGCCTAATGCCGCAGAGATCGCCGCACGTATTGTAGAGAAAGTAAGGGTTAACCCGGGTAATTATGTTGACAAGAAAAAATTCGAACAACTCGAATATACCGATGAAGAATATGCAGAAGAGATAGAAAGGATAAGAGAACGGTTTACTCCATTGATCAGGATCTGTAAAGAACATGGTACTGCAATGCGTATCGGGACAAATCATGGAAGCCTTAGTGATCGAATCATGAGCCGCTATGGAGATACTGCCAATGGTATGGTAGAAAGTGCAATGGAATTTTTACGTATTGCAAGAAACGAAGATTATCATAACATCATGCTAAGCATGAAAAGCAGCAATCCACAGGTAATGGTGCAGGCATACAGGCTGCTCATCAATCATATGATGAATGAATTTGGTGAATGTTATCCATTGCATTTAGGCGTTACCGAAGCGGGAGATGGGGAAGATGGCAGAATTAAATCGGCAATCGGGATAGGAACATTATTGGAGGATGGAATTGGAGATACGATCAGGGTATCTTTAACAGAAGACCCCGAATTAGAAATTCCTGTTTGCAACGACCTGGTAAAACGTTACCAACAGGCAGGAACGAAAAACCAGCAACGAGAAACCAGCAACGAGAAACAAACAGTTAGCATTCCCTACGATCCATTCAATTACCAAAGAAGAAAAACTTTTGAAATAAGCAATGTCGGCGGCAAACATGTTCCGGTTGTTATTGCTGATCTTAGTAAAATAGAAAAGATAACTCCCGCAGATCTTCAAAACATAGGATATACTTACGATGATGAAACAGATAAATGGAATATCGGGGATGCAGCTGCTGATTATATTTTTTGTAATGATGTCCTGGATTTTGATTTGCCGGGTACACTAAAAATTATTTTATATCAACAGCCATGGATGAAGACCAATGATAAAGAAAAGTATGTTCCTGTCCTGGATGCAGATCAGTATTTAAATGATGACATTATAAGATCAGCATCATTGAATTTTGTAATGATCGATTGCTATTCCAATGAATACCCGGAGCACGATCTCGAAAAAATATTTGCAAAACTAGCATCAGATAACACAGCTGTGATCTGCCTTAGTTCAACAAACAGGAACAGCATGCAAAGTATCCGCAGGATGTTTGTTGAATTAATAAAACACGATATAAAAAATCCGGCGATCATTATTTGCGATAGCGATCATGCATCAATGGGCGAGAGTCTTATTCATTATGCAGTTGAAGCGGGGGCATTATTAATAGATGGATTCAGTGATGGTGTTAGTTTTGGCCACCACTTTGGGAACAACACTATTCCACCGCAAACAAAATTATTGAACAGTATTGCCTTTGGTATCCTGCAGGCAACAAGAACAAGAATATCAAAAACAGAATACATAAGTTGTCCAAGCTGCGGAAGAACATTGTTTGATCTTCAGGAAACAACAGCAAGGATACGGGCAGTAACCAATCACCTCAAAGGCGTTAAGATTGCTATTATGGGTTGTATTGTTAATGGTCCGGGTGAAATGGCAGACGCAGATTTTGGTTATGTAGGAAGCGGTATTGGAAAAATAACATTGTATCGTGGCAAAGAAGTTGTAAAAAGAAATGTAAACAGTGAAGTTGCAGTGGATGAACTGATCAATTTATTAAAGGAAAGTGATGCATGGGTTGAACAATAGAATAGTATCCAAAAACTAATTCTTGAAATTACACTTGCATCTCTGCATCTCCGCGGTTAAAAAAATCATGCTCTAAAAAATGCAAACAGATTTCCTGGTAATAGGCTCCGGTATCGCAGGCCTTACGTATGCTTTAAAAGTAGCAGAAGCATTTCCTGATAAAAAAATCACCATTCTCACCAAAACACAAAGCGATGAGACCAATACGAAATATGCGCAGGGCGGTATTGCAGGTGTAATGGATGCAGAACATGATAGTTTCTCAAAGCATATTGAAGACACTTTGATATCGGGCGATGGCTTATGCAATAAACATATTGTTGAGATAGTGGTAAAAGAAGGTGTGCAAAGAATTGAAGAGATCATTTCATGGGGAGCAAGATTTGATAAAGAACCGGAAGGCGATTTTAAACTTGGCAAAGAAGGAGGCCATAGTGAGAACCGCATCCTTCACCACAAAGATGTTACTGGCAGGGAAATGGAGAGAACACTTTTAGAAGCGATAAAAAAGTGCTCTAACATCCAACTCGTTAATCACTGTTTTGTTCTTGATATTATCACGCAGCATCATCTTGGATACTTAGTTACCAAATCCACTCCTGATATTGAATGTTATGGTGTATATGTTTTAAATCTCAACACAAAAAAAATTGAAAAGATTGTAGCTAAGATCACGTTGCTGGCTGCAGGAGGAAATGGGCAAGTGTATAGGAGTACAACAAATCCTGCAATAGCTACCGGTGATGGCGTGGCGATGGTTTACAGGGCAAAGGGGAGGATAGAAAATATGGAGTTCATACAATTTCATCCAACTGCATTGTATGAGCCAGGTGTACGGGGACAATCCTTTTTAATAACGGAAGCGGTAAGGGGTGATGGGGGCATTTTGCGAAATATAACAGGTGAAGCTTTCATGGAAAGGTATGATGCACGTAAAGACCTTGCTCCCAGGGATATTGTTGCAAGAGCGATCGATAGCGAAATGAAGATCAATGGTACTGAATTCGTTTATCTCGATTGCAGGCATATGGATCAAAAAAAATTCATTGAGCATTTTCCAAATATTCACGCAAAGTGTTTAAGCATTGGTATTGATGTAAAAAAAGACATGATACCTGTTTCCCCGGCAGCACATTATAGTTGTGGTGGAATAAAAACAGATGAATGGGGACATACATCTATTAAAAATCTCTATGCTTCGGGTGAATGCGCCAGTACAGGTTTACATGGCGCCAACAGGCTTGCAAGCAATTCATTGCTGGAAGCGATGGTGTTTTCACACCGCAGTTATTTATCAGCGATGAAAATGATCGATAGCATTTCATTCAAAGATCATATTCCCGATTGGAATGCAGAAGGAACAACGGCTCCAAGTGAAATGATCCTGATCACGCAAAGCCTGAAAGAATTAAAATTACTCATGAGCGATTACGTTGGGATTGTAAGGAACAATGAACGTTTACAAAGGGCTAATCGAAGACTTGATCTTTTACACGAGGAAACAGAAGAACTATATCAAAAGATAGAGGTTTCACCGCAATTGTGTGAATTGCGCAATATGATCACTGTTGCTTATTTAATTGTGAAGAGTGCCGAATTAAGGAAAGAGAGTCGTGGTTTGCATTATAATACCGATTATGCTTTCAAGTCAGGCATTCTTCAGAATACAATTTTGTAATCTACTTCATCTCATTACTCAACATCGTTGTGTCACTCACTTGTACACTATATTCCTATTCATCTTTTTTTACGCAAAGGCACAGAGATGCAAAGTTTTATCCCTGCGTCTCCGCGGTTTCAACTATTTACATGCAATAAAAATTGCACTTGTTCAATAGTCAATTTATCAGCACTACCCCATAACTTTGTATCACAATTCCAGGCATGTATTATATTATTTACGGGCTTTTATATCTTATCTCCTTATTACCATTTTTTATTCTGTATCGCATCAGCGATTTTGCTTTTTTTCTTATTTACTATGTCATTGGTTATAGGAAAGTGATCGTAATGAATAACCTTGATATTGCATTTCCCGAAAAAACAAAAGAAGAAAAAGTAAAAATTGCGAAGAAGTTTTATAAAAATTTAACGGATACTTTTATTGAGACTATAAAATTATTCAGCATTTCCAATAAAGAATTTAATAAGAGAGCGATCATGAACCTGGATGCCTGTAATGCACTTGCAGCAAAAGGAAAAAGTTTGCAATTTAGCTGCGGCCACCAGATGAATTGGGAATATGGCAATTGGGTCATGTCTCAAAACATGTCCATTCCGTGGGTAGGTGTTTATATGAAGATCAACAATAAAGCACTTGACAGGTTATTCTTCAACCTCAGATCAAAAAAAGGAACTGTACTCGTCGCAGCACAGGAATTCAAAACAAAAATGCACAAAGTTTTTAATCAGCCATATTCTCTTGGTCTTGCTGCAGATCAAAACCCCGGAGCTCCCGGCAGCGCTTACTGGCTTTATTTTTTTACTAAAGCAGTTCCCTTTGTACCAGGTCCCGATAAAGGAGCGATCAGGACAAATGCTGCAGTTGTGTTTGCAAAATTTGTAAAAACAAAAAGAGGATTTTATGAATTTATACCTACCATTATAACGGAGGACGGATCATCACTAAAAGAAGGTGAGTTAACCATACTATACCGGGATTACCTTGAAGCTACCATAAGAGAACATCCGGATAATTATTTGTGGAGCCATAACAGGTGGAAATGGAATTATGAACCAGATTACAGGCGTAGATGGATCGATCGGGTTGCTCCGCCGATTGAATAAAAATGTTTGTTTAAAATACGTAGGGAAGAAATTAATGGGTACGGATTAAAACTATTTTGGAAAAAAGATTACAAGTTGTATCAATGAAGCCCTACAAATCTTATCATTTTTTCCCGTTTAAAAAACCGTGAAAACACCCATTTTATATTATTGCTAGTTTAACATGCTTGCTTCTTTCACAATTTTAAGACCTTCCTGTTCCTTTATTTTTCCCCAGCCTCCAAGCACGTTACGCAGATTGTGTACGCCCTGGCGTTTTAAAAGTGAAGATGCGATCACACTTCTGTAACCACCTGCACAATGAACATAGAGGTTTTGGGTATCTTCAAATTGTGCTAAATGTATCGGGTCAGTCATTTCACTTAATGGCAGGTTAATAGCATCCTTTACATGTCCTTCACCAAATTCAGTTTCTTTTCGCACATCTACAACCGTGAGGTTGGGGTCGTGTGGCATATCCATTACCAATTCATCTGCTTCAACATTAATGATCAGGTCAATAGGTTCTCCGGCATTTTTCCATGTATCAAATCCACCATCTAAACAGCCTTCCATCTTATCAAATCCAACTCTTGCTAATCGAATTACAGTTTCTTCTTCTTTGCCCAATGGCGTTACGAGAATGATTGGTTTTTCAAAATCCAATAAAGTGGCAGCCCATTCAGCAAACCTTCCTTCCAATCCAATAAATATCGAACCGGGAATAAAACCTTCTGTAAATACAGAAGCATGCCTGGTATCAAGAATGATCCTGTCTTCTTTAGCGGCTGCCTTAAAAGCTTCAACAGATAAAGCTTTGGCTCCTTTTTTTATAACATCGTTGAGATCATCATATCCCTGCTGGTTGATCTTTGCATTGATAGCAAAATAGGAGGGCGCTGCATGAAGACCTTTTGTAACAGCATCAACAAACGCTTCTTTACTTTGTGCCTGTAAAGCATAATTGGTTTTCTTTTCTTCACCGATCGTGCTATAAGTATTCGGGCCAAGGTTTTTTCCGCAACTACTTCCGGGGCCGTGCGCCGGATAAACCATGATGTTGTTATCAAGTGGCAATATTTTTGATTGGATGGTTTCATACATGATACCTGCAAGTTCTTCGGAACTCATGTTTCCACTGCTGAGATCAGGCCGGCCAACATCTCCTACAAATAAAGTATCGCCGGTAAAGATCGCATTTGATAAGCCCTGCTCATCTTTTAATAAATAGCAACAGCTTTCAAGTGTATGACCAGGTGTATGTAATACTTCAAAACTAATTTTACCCAGTTTGAATACCTCGCCATCCTTTGCATTATGGATCTCAAAATTTGTTTTAGCACCAGGCCCATATATGATCGGCGCACCGGTTCTTTTGCTCAGGTCAAGATGGCCGCTAACAAAATCTGCATGAAAATGAGTTTCAAAAATATATTTGATGTTTGCCTTTCTTTCTTTAGCTAACTCCAGGTAGAATTCAATATCTCTTAATGGATCAATGATGGCAGCTTCTCCTTCGCTCTCGATATAATATGCCGCTTCGCTAAGGCAATTTGTATATAGTTGTTTAATGAACATCGTGATAATTTTAATAATACACAAAGATAAAAATAAAAAAGCGGATGTATTTACACCCGCTTTCATTAAAATAAATCAAACCATTAACCAACAAGTTCCTGAACAAATTGGTTTATTTCATCAATTCTTTTGTAATTAACTGTGTAGTAAATAAACTTTCCATCACGCTGTGTAGTTACAATTCCTGCACGTCTTAATATTGCAAGATGCTGAGAAGCTACTGACTGTTCTAGGCGCATACGCACATAAATTTCAGTTACAGTAATTTTCTTTTCAGTTTCAATCAATGCAAGGATCTGCTGGCGTAGCTTATGATTCAAAGATCTTAAGACCAACGCTGCCTTTTTCAAATTGTGAAAATTGATTTTTAATGTTTCCGGGGTGCCATTCGAAGACTCAATTGCCTGCTCATTCGGCTGTGTCGCTACTATCATAGGTAAATTTTAAAAGCTTAAACAATATGTTTAGAATGCAAATATACGAATCATATATTAAGGAAGTTTGTATTCTATTGTTAAAATAATACTTATTGATTATTTATTTTTTATTGGATAAATCAGGTGATGAGTGGAAATTTTTAATGTATAGTGGTTCAGAATCAATGAGATCTGTAAAATCGCCTGTCGAAAATTTCTTAAAAGATAACCTGTCGATGCTGTTTATTATTTCCGGAACTGGTAAAAAGGCGGCTTTTTTATGCGACAAAACTGACTCGAATTTCCGGGCACCACTTCCAAAAAAACAAATGTTATTTGTTTTTAATGTTTCGCCGAACGAATTTTCATCAAGTATCAGAGCCATTGGGGGAAAAATCTCATTCAGATCTTTATCATACAAAGCAGTATAAACTTCCATCCTTCTTGCGTCTATCAATGGGCAAAAAAAATGCGTGGAAGTATATTCCTGTTGATTGTCAATAATGGTTTTGGCCATAGCAGGCAAAGTTCCTACAGTAATTAATGGTTTGTTTAATGCATAACATAACCCTTTTGCACTTGCCATCCCAACTCTAAGCCCGGTATAAGAACCCGGTCCATTTGTAACAGCAATTGCTGATAAAGACCTTAACTGCAAAGAACTTTTTTGCATAACATCATTTATTGCATTGTGCAAAAAAGCCGCATGATCTTTTTGATTTTGGTTAATAATAGTAAATGACGCTTCACCATTTTCAGCGAGGCTTACAGCTGCTATTTCCGTTGATGAATCAATATTTAAAATAAAACTCATTATGATCGGGCTTTCTTTTCAAGCAAAGATGAAGGCAGGTAACGGCGATCTTTTTTACTTAGGTTGAACAAAAGGCTATAGATATTTTTTATTCCGATCTCTTGCCCCCACTCAAACGGGCCATTTGGATAATTTGTTCCAAGCTTCATAGCAATATCAATTTCATCTTCTGTGCTTATATGTTCTTCTCTTGCAAAAAAGGCTTCATTAATGATCATGGCAATGACCCTTGCAGAAATAAACCCAGGCTCATCAGGAGTTATCACGATCTTTTTTTGTAAAGCATTCAATACTTTATTATGGTCTTCATCTAAGTTACCTGCAACTTCCCAAATATTTCTTTTTAAAAAACCGTTCCAGCCATTTATCCTGGCAACATTTTTTGAGGCGTTTATATCTTGTAGCGTTGTTGTAACACTGTTAATGAAAACAGGCTTTTGGGTTTTATTATAATTCTGAGCAAATGCATCATCGGATAAATTAAAAAGAGCTACGGCATCACTACTTTCAAATAAACTTTCGATACTATCTACCCTTAGCCATTCAATTTCCCTGCTATCTGCGGTTAATTCCTTCCATGAATTATCATTGCCAAGCACTAAAATTTTCATTATAATTTTTTTGCAAAAATAGGTTGTTGATTAAAGATATATTTGTATTCCCTAAAAATATAGTAAAATATGAGCAAGGAAATCATCATCACAACAGATGCACCTGCACCAATTGGGCCATATAACCAGGCAGTAAAGGCAGGGAATTTTATATTCTTATCCGGACAGATAGCGCTTATACCGGGAACATCAGAGTTGGTTAACTCGAGCATACAAGAAGAAACACACCAGGTAATGCGTAATATAAAAGCAATATTATATGCGGCATCAGCAAATTTTCATCACGTTGTCAAAACCACTATTTTTCTTAGTGATATGAAATTGTTTGCAGAAGTGAACGAGATTTATGGTTCATATTTTGAGTCAGATTATCCGGCAAGAGAAACAGTAGCGGTTAAAGGTCTTCCCAAAAATGTAAACGTAGAAATAAGCATGACAGCTTATTTATAACATGATCATAATAACAGCTAAAACACACGATTTCCTAATTGATACCTTAAAACAAAAAGGGTATGAGGTATTGTATGCTCCGGAAATAACCTATGCTCAATTATCAGAAAAGGTAGAAAATGCAACAGGCTTGTTAGTAACAACAAGAATAAAGATCGATAAAACTATTATTGATAAGGCAAAAAAATTAAAATGGATCGGCCGGTTAGGCAGTGGTATGGAATTGATTGATACAAACTACGCTGCCGAAAAAAATATACTGTGCGTGAGCAGCCCGGAAGGAAACAGGAATGCAGTAGGTGAACATGCTTTGGGAATGTTATTGAACCTGATGAACAATATTTCAAAAAGCTCCAATGAGGTAAGGCATGGGAAGTGGTTGAGAGAACAAAATCGTGGTGTGGAATTGAGCGGAAAAATTGTGGGTATCATTGGTTTTGGAAATACAGGTTCAGCATTTGCAAAATTGCTATCTTCTTTCGATGTAAGCATACTGGCTTATGATAAATATAAGTTTGGCTTTGGGAGTGTTGTTGTTAAGGAAGCGAATTTAGAACAGGTTTGCAGGTATGCAGATGTTATCAGTTTTCACCTCCCCCTGAATGAAGAAACACTCCATTTTGCAAACGACGATTTCTTTAAATCGCTTCAACAAAAACCGTACATCATTAATACTTCCCGTGGTGCGATCATTTCCACTACAGCCTTAATAACTGCTATAAAAACTAATAAGATATCAGGAGCAGCTCTTGATGTTTTAGAGAATGAAAAAATTGATTCTCTAAATAAAGAGGAAGCCGAACAATACCAGTTCCTTAATGGCCAGGAAAATGTGCTGATCACACCCCATATCGCAGGTTATTCAAAAGAAGCTTTTTATAAAATGAGCAAGGTCTTACTGGAGAAGCTGGGTATTTAAAAGAATAGACTATTTTTTTGATATATTATAGCAAAACTTTTTAGTACATTTGCGATATGTGCAACGCTTTAGCTGGTCTGAGGCGTTGTATTTTTTTTCTCTATAGTAAAAAGAATTTTATGGCAGACACTAATTATGTAACACAGGAGACCTTTGATAAAATGCAGGCAGAACTTCATCATTTGAAGTCAGTGGACAGGCCCGCTGCCAGTGCTGCAATTGCTGAAGCAAGAGAAAAAGGTGACCTGAAAGAAAATGCAGAATACGATGCAGCAAAAGAAGCGCAGGGATTACTTGAAGCAAAGATCAATACATTGGAAGGTGCGGTTGCCACTGCAAGGATACTGGATGCATCAACCATTGATACCAGCCGTGTGAGTATACTTACCAAGGTTACGCTCACAAACCTTAATACAAAAAAGACAGTTACTTACCAGATCGTTTCTGAAAGCGAAGCAGATCTTAAAGCAGGAAAAATATCTGTAACATCACCGATCGGCAAAGGATTGTTGGGTAAAACTGTTGGCGAGATCGCTGAAGTTTCGGTGCCCGCAGGAATTTTAAAATTCAAACTGGAGGATATTACTATCTGACCTGGTCAGTATAAATGAATTGAAAGCCATTCATTTTTTTGAATGGCTTTTTTATGTGTTGTATATTTATAAAAAAACAACATGTCGATTTTTACAAAGATCATTTCAGGAGAAATACCTTCTTATAGAATTGCGGAGAATGAAAGATTCTATTCATTCCTGGATATATTCCCACTTGTAAAAGGCCATGTATTAGTTGTTCCAAAAATAGAAGTAGATAAATTCTTTGACCTGCCGGCAGACTACCTGGCATCCATGTTAATCTTTGCACAGCCAATAGCAAGATCAATTGAAAGATCATTTGATTGTAAGCGTTGTGGCATTAGCGTGGTGGGGCTTGAAGTACCACATGCACATATGCATTTGCTTCCGATCAATTCTGCAAATGATCTGAATTTTACACAACCTAAGCTAAAAGTTAGCCCTGAGGAAATGATAGAATTCCAAAAAAGAATAATAGGTAATTTATAAAATTGCCACTGATTCACTGATTTTCTCAAATATTTTATGTCATTACTAAAACTTCTTAGAGATTTATATTCTTGAGGAAAGAGATATGTTCAGGGGATAATAAAGATCAGTGGATCAGTGGCAAGAAACTATTTTACTCTTCCCGGATTTTTTGCCAGGAAATCTTTCCAGCCATTAACTTTATTTCCTCCTGTTGGAATAGAATTATTTTGTTGAAAGTGATGGCATACCGCAACAGCTAATGCATCAGATGCATCCATATGTTTTGGGTCCTCTGTAAAATTCAATATCTGCTGAAGCATTTTCATTACCTGCTCTTTGCCTGCATTACCATTGCCAGTGATTGATTGCTTTACCTTCTTTGGAGAATATTCACAAACAACCAATCCCGCATGCATAGCCGCTGCAATTGCAACACCTTGTGCCCTTCCTAATTTTAGCATACTTTGTACATTTTTACCAAAAAAAGGCGCTTCGATGGCGAAGCTATCCGGCTTGAATGTTTCGATCAGTTGCAAAACTTTGCTGTGTATATTTCCCAGGCGTTCATATGCATCCTGTTTTGACGATAATTTTAAAACATCCATTTCTATTAACTGCACATTATTCCCTTTGATCCTGATAAGGCCATAACCCATAATAATGGTGCCCGGATCGATCCCTAAAATGATTTTTGATGCTTTTTGCAAACTGCAGCCTATTTTTACTGATAATTTTTTTTCTTGAACAAAAATATCAAATTAATAATCAACTACCTGCTTGGACCTTTATTGTTTGTTGTGCTGTCGTGGAGTTTGTACAAACAGATCATACGACAACCAGACCTGGAATTGCGTTGGATGCAGATAAAACACAGTTGGGCAAATGGGAAATTTTGGATCGTATTTGGCTTAATGTTCATTAATTGGGGCATCGAGGCAGCCAAATGGAAGCGATTGATATCTCCGTTAGAAAAATTCTCTTTTGTAAAAGCCGTAAAATCCGTGCTTGCAGGATGTAGTATTACAATGCTTACACCTAACCGCATTGGAGAGTATGGAGGACGCATCATGTATGTTGCAGAAGAAAACAGGTTAAAAGCTATTTCACTGACCATACTTGGAAGCATCAGCCAGTTAACCATAACCATGCTGATGGGAACAATAGGACTTGCCATCTTAAAAGATTCAGAAGGTGGTGCGTTATTGAATTCGTTGCCATGGTTCCTTGATAACGTGATACTGTACGTTAGTTTCATCGTCACCGTTATTCTATTCCTGGTTTATTTTAAAGTTCATTTTTTTGTAACACTGATAGGAAAAATAAAAATATTAAAGGGATTGGTAAAGTATATTGCTGTGGTAGACATCTTCAGCGGTAAACAATTGTTAAGAATTTTATTTTTATCTTTTTTCCGTTATATGGTATTTATTTTGCAATATGTGCTGCTTTTGCAGGTAATGGGAGTAAATATCTCTTTGGTATTGAGTTTTTGGGTGCTCACCATATTTTATCTTATAATGGTGTTATTACCCACAATAGGATTTATAGAGTTGCCGGTAAGAGCCACAGCAAGTTTAAAGTTATTAAATGTATATAGTAGTAATGTTTTAGGCATTCAAGCAGCAGCTTTTGGAATATGGCTGATCAACCTGGTTATTCCGGCAATAATTGGAAGCTTATTAATTTTAGGAATCAAAATAATGAAGGAAAGATGAAAAGTTTTACAAAGCTGTTTTTGATGCCCATTTTTTTATTTACAGCAAATCCTGCCCCACTGAATGATAACTTTTGCGGAATAAGAAATACTGCTTTTAACGCAGGGGAAAATGTTACCATGACTGTTTATTATTCAACACTTGGTGCTTATGTTCCTGCAGGAGAAGCAAACTTCACAACTACACTTGAGCGCTTCAATGGCAAACCGGTATATCATTGTGTTGGGGTTGGTAAGACCTATTCATTCTTTGATAATTTTTATAAAGTAAGAGACCGCTATGAAAGTTATATCGATACTGGTTCCATGCAGCCCTATAAATTCATACGCAATATTGATGAAGGTGGCTACAAGAAATACACTTTCCAGCACAGTGGGATCCGAAGCTTGGAATTCACGTGACTTGAAGTCGCGGC
>JADMIO011107718.1_pt1 | contig 70649 bp, 73 predicted proteins | sample 8958161 | NCBI WGS metagenome assembly JADMIO01 (sample SAMN16585339, study PRJNA669376) | soil metagenome | isolation source: Crop rotation soil | place: USA: Cullars Rotation, Alabama | collected 2011 | reverse complement strand
GCGACAACTTGTCCACGTGGAATTCTAAGCTTAGGATCCCAATGTGCTGGAAAGCAGGGTGGACTTGCCGGCGCCCGAATGCCCCGTCACGGCCACCATCTCGCCGTCGGCCACCTGCAGGCTCACGTTGCGCAGCGCCTCGTGGCCGCCGGGGTATCGCCGCGTGACGCCGGAGAACTGGATCACCCGAAGAGGGCTTCGACGAAGTCGCGTGCCACGAAGGGCCGCAGGTCCTCGGCCTTCTCGCCGATGCCGATGAAGCGGATGGGGATGGGGTGCTCGCGGGCGATGGCGGCCAGCGCACCGCCCTTGGCGGTGCCGTCGAGCTTCGTCACCACCAGGCCCGTGAGGCCCAGGGCCTCGTCGAAGGCCTTCACCTGGCGCACTGCGTTCTGCCCGGTGTTGGCATCGATGACCAGCAGCGTCTCGTGGGGGGCCGCCGGGTCCGCCTTGGCGATCACGCGCTTCACCTTGCGGATCTCGTCCATGAGGTGCAGCTGCGTCGGCAGCCGCCCCGCGGTATCGGCGAGCACCACGTCGATGTTCTTCGCGCGCGCCGACTGCACCGCGTCGAAGATCACCGCGGCGGAGTCGCCCTGGTCCTGGGCCACCACGATGACGTTGTGGCGCCTGCCCCATTCGGCGAGCTGCTCGCGCGCGGCGGCGCGGAACGTGTCACCCGCGGCCAGCAGCACGCTCTTGCCCTGGCCCTGGAAGCGGCGCGTGAGCTTGGCGATGGTGGTGGTCTTGCCGGCCCCATTCACCCCTGCCAGCAGGATCACGAAGGGCTTGGGCCCGTTGTCGGGAAAGGGTTGCTGCAGCGGCGTGAGCAGCTCCACCAGCGCTTCCTTGAGCTCCGCGGCCAGGGCATCGCCGTCCTCGAGGCGCTTTTCGCGCTGCGCGCGGCGCAGGCGCTCCACCAGCGCCTGGGTGGCGGCGACGCCGACGTCGGCCTCGAGGAGCTGCGCTTCCAGCTCCTCGTAGAGCGCTTCGTCGATGACGGGCCGCGCGCGCAGCACGTCCAGGGCCTTGCCCCAGCGCGCGCGCGTGAGCTCCAGGTCCTTGCGCAGGAATGCGCCGAGGCCCGAAGCCGGCGCTGTGCCGGGAGCGGGTTTCTTGCCGAAGAGGGGAGGCATGGAAGGCGGCTCGAGGAGCGGGCCGTTGGGGCGGTAGACGAAAGATTTTACGATATGATCGAACGACGATGACCGCGGCGCCAGGCCCGAAGAGAATCTCCAGCGGCCGCAACCGCGTGCGCATCATCGCCGGCGAGTGGCGCAGCCGCATCCTGCGCTTTCCCGAAACCGCCCAGCTGCGCCCCACGCCCGACCGTGTCCGCGAGACGCTCTTCAACTGGCTCGGCCAGCGCGTGGATGGCCTGGACTGCATCGACCTCTTCGCCGGCAGCGGCGCGCTGGGATTCGAGGCGCTGTCGCGGGGCGCGCGCCGCGTGGTGATGCTGGAGCGCGATCGCTCCGCCGCGGCCTGCCTGCGGGACAACGCCCGGGCGCTGGCTGCCGCCGGCGCGGTGGTGCACGAGGCCGATGCGCTGCAGTGGCTGCGTTCCTGCCGCGAGCGATTCGACCTGGCCTTCATCGATCCGCCCTACGCGAGCGGCCTCGCGGCCCCCGCGCTCGCCTTGCTCGCCCCGCACATGAATCCCGATTCCCGGGTCTATGTCGAGACCTCGGAGCCGCTTGCGCCGACGCCCGCCTGGAGCGTGCTGCGCGAAGACCAGGCGGGGGCTGTACGCTATGCCCTTCTGGAACCCGCGACCACGGCATCACCATGACCATCCGCGCCGTCTATCCCGGCACCTTCGATCCCATCACCAACGGCCACGAGGACCTGATCCAGCGAGCCTCGCGCCTGTTCGACACGGTGATCGTGGGCGTGGCGCACAGCCAGGCCAAGCGCCCGTTCTTCTCCCTGGACGAGCGCGTGGCGATCGCGCGTGAAGTGCTCGAGCCCTATGCCAACGTGACGGTGCGCGGCTTCACCGGCCTGCTGTCGGAATTCGTCCGCGAGCAGAACGCCACGGTCATCCTGCGCGGGCTGCGCGCCGTCTCGGACTTCGAGTACGAATTCCAGCTTGCGGGAATGAACCGGCGGCTCGCGCCCGGCGTGGAGACCCTGTTCCTCACGCCTTCGGACAAGTACCTCTTCCTTTCGGCCACCATCGTGCGCGAGATCGCGGTGCTGGGCGGGGACATCTCCGCCTTCGTGCACCCCACGACCGCATCGCGGATGCGCGAGAAGACGGGGCAGAAGGAGGCCTGATGGCGCTCAAGATCACGGACCAGTGCATCAACTGCGACGTGTGCGAGCCGGAGTGCCCGAACGGGGCCATCTCCATGGGCCCCGAGATCTATCGCATCGACCCGGCGAAGTGCACCGAGTGCGTGGGCCATTTCGAGCAGCCCCAGTGCCGCGAGGTGTGCCCGGTGGACTGCATTCCCCTGGACCCCGAGCACGCCGAAACGCCCGCTGAGCTGCGGGCGAAGTACGATGTCCTCATGTTGCGCAAGGACGCCGCCTAAGCCCCTGGCGCGCCTCAGGCCTTGGGGGCCGGGGCCTCGTTGAGGAGTTCCATCAGCTTCGCCTGGTGCTCTTCTCCCTGCCGCAGCTGTCCGGCCACTTCCTCGGCGAGGCCCTTGAGCTCCTCAAGGCGCTCCAGCAGGTCCACTTCGGCGTTGCGGATGCGGCCCATGCCTTCGATGCGCGTATTGGCGTTGCCCTGGAAGCCCGCCAGGTGCGCCTCCAGCGGGCGGATGAAGCCCACCATCCAGGAGCGCGACTCGCGCTCGGCGATCTCGAAGATGCGCACCACGTTGAGGGCGATGGAGTCGAAGAAGAGGGCGCCCAAAGTGGAGCGGCGCTTGGTGAGCAGGCTCCCCGCGCCCTTGAAGTCGCGCGTGCATCGCTGCTCCAGGCGATTCAACTCCACCACGAAGCGCTCGGTGGCGAACTCGGTCACTTCCACCTTCGCGATCTGGAATTCCCCGGCAAAGCGGCGGCTGGCCGCCTCCATGAGGGCGCGCGATTCGTCGATCACTCCCACCGCCTCGCGGATGCGCTCGCGCGAGTCGCGGAAGAATCCATCGAGCGCCTCGCCGATCTGGCGCGAGAAGGCGCTGCCCACCACGCGCGTGCGCGCCTGGGCGCCCGCGTCGCGGGCCTGGTTCGGGTCCAGCAGGCGTGCCAGTTCCATGGCGTGCCGGTTGTAGGCGTTGCGCAGTTCCATCATCACGGCGCGCGCCTGCTCCAGCCGCGTGCGCTCCGACAGCGCCTTGCGCGCCAGCGCGTCGATGAGCTTCTGGTTCTTGCCCTGGATGGCGGCGATCTCCTCGAGCTGCTCGTTGGCGTAGCCGAGGCGGCTGGACAAGAGCGCCTGGGACTCGGAGAAGGCGCTGCGGGCCTCGGCCCGCACCGTGGCGGCGTGGTCGAGGCGCTTCTGGTGCACCATGCCGCGCGCGAGCGCCTGCTCGAGGCGGTAGAGGCGGCTCTTGATGAGGCCATCGCGGTCCTGCTGCACCTTGGCCACCAGGCCCTGCTTGGCGGAAAGCGCGAAGATGCGCTCCGCCCCGATGCGCAGCGTCTCGGCGGTGGAGCGGGTCTGCTTTTCGATCTCGGCCAGGATCTGGGTCTCGGGCTTGATGCCGTCGCGCAGGCCGTCGATCTTGTTGAGGACCACGTAGCAGCTGTGCTCCACGCCGTGGATCGGCTGGATGTGGTCGGACCAGAGCTCCCGGTCGCTGCGGGTGACGCCGGTGTCGGCGCCCAGCATGAAGATGATGGCGGCGGCGTCGGGCAGGCGGTTCAACGTGATCTCGGGTTCGGAGCCCACGGTGTTGTGGCCGGGCGTATCGAGGATCACCAGCCCGTGCTCCAGCGCCGGGTGCGGCAGGTTCACGAGCGCGTATCGCCAGCGCGGGATCTCCACGTCGGGGCCGTCCCCTTCGCCCAGGCCCAGGGCAGCCGCCTGCGCCGCGGTGACGGTGCGCGCCTCGCCGATGGCTTCGAGGGCCGGGGCGAGGCTTTCGGGCTTGGAGGGATCGAGCGGAATCTCTTCCCAGGTGTCCAGCTCGGCGATGAACTCGCGCAGCGCGCGCGGGCTTTCACGTGTCTCGATGGGCAGCAGCTTCAACGAGGGCGGGCGCGACGCATCCCAGAGGATCTCCGTGGGGCAGAGCGTGGTCCTGCCCACGCCCGATGGCAGCAGGCGCGTCCCCAGGTCGCTGAAGAAGAGGGCGTTGATGAGCTCGCTCTTGCCGCGCGAGTACTCGGCCACGAAGGCGATGGTGAGTCGCTCGGAAACCAGGCGGCGCTCGAGGTGCGCGAGCCGGGCCGCCATCTGCTCGTCGAGGCAACGCCCGACCGTGGCCCAGCGGCGGAAGTCCGCCAGGCGCTCGGCGGTGGTGCGGCGCCAGCGGCCCAGGTCCGTGAGGCTCAGCTGCACGGTGCCGGTGGGGACGGTCCAGGTGCCGGTGGCGCTCATCGCTGGCACCTTGGGCAATAGAACGTGGAGCGCTGCCCCTGGCGCAGCGCACGGATCCGCGTCGCGCACCGTGTGCACGGCTCGCCCTCGCGGCCATAGACCGCGAACTCGTACTGGAAGTGGCCGGGGCGTCCGTCGGCGGAGGCAAAGTCGCGCAGCGTGCTGCCCCCGGCGGCCAGTGCCCGCTCCAGGGTGGCGCGGATGGCGGCGGCGATGAGCTCCCAGCGGCGCGCGCTGATGCGCCCGGCGCTGCGCTCGGGGTGCACACCCGCCTCGAAGAGCGCTTCGCTCGCGTAGATGTTGCCGATGCCGGTGACGATGCGCGCGTTCATGAGGAACTGCTTGACCGCCACGCGGCGGCCCCGGGCCGCGCGGTGCAGGGCGGCACCGCTGAATTCCTCGCCAAAGGGCTCCAGCCCCATGCCGCGCAGCAGGACGTGCCGGGACGGATCGTCCAGCCACAGCATGGCGCCGAAGCGCCGCGGATCGGTAAGGCGCAGGGAGCCGTTGCCCTCGAGCTGCAGGTCCACGTGGTCATGGACCTGCGCGGGCTTGTTGGCGGGCACCAGCGTGAGGCGACCGGACATGCCCAGGTGCACCAGCAAGTGCCCGTCGGTGTAGTCGAACAGCAGGTACTTGCCGCGCCGGCGGATATCGAGTACTTCCTTGCCGCGCAGCCTGCGCCGCAGGTCCCCGGGCACGGGCCAGCGCAGGTTGGGATTGCGCACCACCACATCCCGAATCGTGCGGCCGACGACGTGGGGCAGGAGGCCCCGGCGCGTGGTTTCGACTTCGGGAAGCTCGGGCATGGGGAGGTCGGCGATTTTTGCCTGTATTTTCCGGCGATTATACGGGCCCCCGGCGCCGCGCCAGGAAGGCATCGGAAACGCTTTATGATAGGTCCCACGGCGGGCGCATTCCGACCCGCGCGGGAGGCGAGGGATGGGTACCAGGCTTTGGTGGCGGCTGGCGCTGGCCGCATTGTTGGCGTGTGGTCCCCTGCCGCTGATGGCCGAGGAAGACGAGGACGAGGCCGAAAGCGCCCAGAGCGCCGAGGCCGACGACGGGGCCAGCAACGTCGAGGCGATGCACGAATTCCTCACGGCGGAGGTCGCCGCGCAGCGCGGGGATTTCGAGGGTGCCTTCGCCATCTTCCACAAGCTCGCCCGCGAGCTGCGCGACCCGCAGGTGGCGCGCCGTGCGGTGGAGCTCGCGGTGCGCATTCGCGCGCTGGGCCCGGCCATGCAGAGCGCCGCCCTGCTGATCGAGCTCGAGCCCGACTCCAGCCTGGGGCGCGAAATCATCGCCGCCACGCTCGCCAACGAGCGCGACATCAACAAGGCACGCGCGGCGCTCTCGGAGCTCATCGCCCGGAGCAGCAACCGCGGCGCCCTGCTCATGCAGCTGTCGCACTTCTTCGTGAAGTATCCCGACAAGGTGGAGGTGATGCGCCAGGTGGGCATCATCGCCGCGGAGAACTCCGAGTATCCGGAGGCCCACTACGCCATGGGCGTGGCGGCCCTCCTCGGCAGCAAGCTGGACGATGCCCTGGCGCATTCGGAGCGCGCGCTGTCGCTGCGCCCGGCCTGGGACCAGGGGGCGATCCTCAAGGCGCAGGTCCTGCGCAAGGCGGCGCCGCAGAAGGTGGTGCCCTTCTACCAGGAATTCCTCGCCGACCACCCGACCGCGGTGGAGGTGCGCATGCAGCTGGGCCGGGAGCTCGCGGGGGATCGCAAGCTCGCCGAAGCCCGCGACCAGTTCCGCATCGCCGAGAAGCTGTCGGCGAAGGATCCCCAGGCGCCCTATGCCGTGGGGCTCCTTTCCCTGCAGCTCGAGGACTACGACGAGGCCCTCGGTGCGTTCACCCGCTCTCTCAAGCTGGGCTACCGCGACTCGGCCGCGGTCTACCTCGGCCTGGGCCAGGCGGCCGAAGGCCTGAAGCGCATCGACGAGGCGATCGAGTGGTACCAGAAGGTCGAGTCGGGCGACTGGGTGCGCGCGCAACTGAAGATCGCCACCCTGATCTCGCGCCAGCAGGGCCTGGCGGCCGGCCGCGAATACCTGCATCGCATCGAGCCGCGCTCCGGCGAGGACCGCGTGCAGATGATCCAGGTCGAGGCGCAGCTGCTGCGCGAGGCCAAGGCCTGGCGCGAGACCTACGACCTGCTCACCAAGGCCGTGGCCGCGAACCCCGACTCCTACGAGCTGCTCTACGACCGCGCCATGGCCGCGGAGCGCGTGGACCTGGTGGACGTGCTCGAGGCTGACCTGCGCAAGGTCATCACGATGAAGCCCGACTATGCCCATGCCTACAACGCGCTGGGCTACACGCTGGCCGATCGCACGACGCGCTTCGAGGAGGCCCGGGAGCTCATCGAGAAGGCCCACAAGCTGGCGCCGGACGATCCCTTCATCCTCGACAGCCTCGGCTGGGTGCACTACCGCATGGGCAACAGCAGCGAGGCGCTGCGCTACCTGAACCTTGCCTATACCACGCGCTCCGATCCGGAGATCGCCGCGCACCTGGGAGAGGTCCTCTGGAAGAGCGGCCAGCGTGACGAGGCGCAGAAGGTCTGGCGCACCGCGCTCAGCGAGAATCCCAACCACGAGACTCTGCTGGCGGTCATGCAGAAGTACCGCCCCTGAGGGGCGCCGCGTTATCCGGCCCGGGCCGGTGGGCATGGGTCGCATCCGGCGCGCTGCTGCTCGCGGCCTGCGCCACCCCGGCGCCGCAGCCCCTTCCGGAGCTGGCCGGCGTGCCGGCAGCCTTCGAGATGAGCGGGCGCCTGGCGCTGCGCCAGGGCGATCGCAGCGACATCGCGCGGCTGCGCTGGACGCACCGGCCGGGATCCGACCAATGGACCTTCTCGTCGCCGCTGGGCAATGAAGTTGCCCGCATCGAATCCGACGGTGCCGGCGCCACGCTCCAGCAGGCAGGCGCCCCCAGCGAGCGCGCCCCGAGCTTCGCGGTGTTGGCGGAGCGCTACCTGGGCATCCCCATCGATCCCGCGATGCTGGCTTCGTGGCTGCATGGCGGCGGGGGTGCCGCCCCCGGGGCCTGGCAAGTCACCGTGGACGAGAAGCAGCAGGCGGGTGCCGTGGAGCTGGCGCGGCGCATCAGCGCATCACGTGGCGACATCGTGGTTCGGCTGGTGGTGGACGAGTACCGCGCGCTGCCGGAGTGAGGCCTTGCGACTCGACGGACCCGATTACCCCGCTCCCGCGAAGCTGAACCTGTTCCTGCACGTGGTGGGACGCCGGCCCGATGGATACCACCTGCTGCAAAGCGTCTTCACCCTCATCGACCGCTGCGACCGGATCCGCATCGCCGTGCGCCAGGACGGGAAGATCCGGCGGGTGAGCGAGATGGCCGGGGTACCCGAGGGCGAGGACCTGGCCGTCCGGGCCGCGCGGCTGCTGCAGGAAGCCAGCGGCGTGCGCCTCGGCGCCGACATCGAGGTGGAGAAGAACATTCCGGTGGGCGGTGGCCTGGGGGGCGGGAGCTCCGACGCCGCCACGGTCCTGATGGCCCTGGACCGGGCCTGGGGTACCGGGTTCGGGACAGAAGCCCTGGGTGAGCTGGCCCCGGAATTGGGAGCCGATGTGCCGTTCTTCCTGTTCGGGCGAACGGCCTGGGTGGAGGGCATCGGCGACCGGCTTCGCGAGGTTGCGGCACCCCCGGCCTGGTACCTGGTGCTGGCGCCGCCGGTGGCGGTCGCCACGCAGGAGGTTTTCGCCGCCCCGGAATTGACCCGCGACACCGAACCCCTTAAAATGGAAGACTTTTCGGCGCGCGGTCCGGCCGGGGTCAATGTCTCGCGGTCCCGCCTCAGGAACGACTTGCAGGCCGTAGTCACGCAGCGGTTTCCGCAGGTCGCGAGCCACCTCGAGTGGCTGGGCCGACACGGTGATGCGCGCATGACGGGTTCGGGGGCGTGCGTGTTCGCGGCCTACGACAGCCGCGAAGAGGCGCAACGGGTCCTGGACCAGTTGCCGGCGCCGATGCAGGGATTTGTGGCGAAGGGCCTGGAGCACCATCCCCTTCGCGTGCAGTAGCAACAAGCAGCAGGCAGTACCGTAGGGGAGTCGCCAAGTTGGTTAAGGCACCGGATTTTGATTCCGGCATTCGAGGGTTCGAATCCTTCCTCCCCTGCCCAGTTTCCGGACCAGTGCCACCTTAGGGAGCCGCTCGTCGCATGGCCTTCGATAACCTGATGGTCTTCACGGGCAGCGCCAATCCACTCCTCGCCGGGTCGGTGGCCAAGCAGCTGAGCATCCAGCTGGGCAAGGCCAACGTCGCGCGCTTCAGCGACGGCGAGGTGATGGTGGAGCTGCTGGAGAACGTCCGCGGCAAGGACGTGTTCGTGCTGCAGTCGACCTGCCAGCCCACCAACGACCACCTGATGGAGTTGCTGATCATGGTGGATGCGCTGCGGCGGTCGAGCGCGGCGCGCATCACGGCGGCGATCCCGTACTTCGGGTACGCGCGGCAGGATCGCAGGCCCCGCAGCGCGCGGGTCGCGATTTCCGCCAAGGTCGTGGCGAACATGTTGACGGTGGCCGGCGTGAACCGGCTGCTCACGATGGATCTGCATGCCGACCAGATCCAGGGGTTCTTCGACATCCCGGTGGACAACGTCTATGCGACGCCCATCCTGCTGGGAGACCTGTGGAAGCACGGGTACAAGAACCTGGTGGTGGTGTCGCCGGACGTGGGCGGCGTGGTGCGGGCGCGGGCAATCGCGAAGCGGCTGGAAAGCGACCTGGTGATCATCGACAAGCGCCGGCCGCGGCCCAACGTCGCGACGGTGATGAACATCATCGGCGACGTGAACGGCAGGACGTGCGTGATCATGGACGACATGGTCGACACGGCCAACACGCTGTGCGCCGCGGCGCGCGCGTTGAAGGAGCAGGGCGCGGTGCGGGTGGTCGCGTATTGCACGCACCCGGTGCTGTCGGGCAAGGCGGTCGAGAACATCAGCAACTCGGTCATCGACGAGCTGGTGGTGACGGACACGATCCCGTTGCGGCCGGACGCGGAGGCCTGCGGCAAGATCCGCGTGGTGAGCGTGGCGACGCTGATGGCGGAGACCATGCGAAGAATCTGTGAGGAGAGCTCCGTGAGCTCTCTGTTCGTGGAGTAAGCGCAGCGAGTCTGGTCGCGGACCGCTGTTCAATGGCAGTAATCACTTTGGAGAAGTCATGAAGATTGCAATCAAAGCCGAACCGCGGAGCGTTCAGGGCACGGGTGCGAGCCGCCGCCTGCGCCGCGAGTCGAAGGTACCCGGCATCGTCTACGGCGCCGGCAAGGAAGCCACGCCCATCCTGCTCGACCACAAGGACCTGTGGTTCAAGCTGAAGACCGAGGCGTTCCACGCCTCCATCCTGGACATGGAGATCGGCGCCGAGAAGTCGCAGGTGCTGCTGCGTGATTACCAGATGCACCCCTTCCGCCCGCTCATCCTGCACGCGGATTTCCAGCGCGTCGCGGCGGACCGGAAGATCCACATGAAGGTGCCCCTGCACTTCGTGAACCAGGAGATCTCCCCCGGCGTGAAGCTGGCGGGCGGCCTGGTGGAGCACGTCATGAAGGAGCTGGAAATCTCGTGCCTGCCGAAGGACCTGCCGGAGTTCATCGAGGTGGACCTGGGCAACCTGCAGGCCGGCCACTCGATGCACGTGTCGAGCCTCAAGCTGCCCTCGGGCGTCGAGGCGCTGGTGAACAAGGGCGAGGACCCGACGGTCGCCACCGTGATCATCCCGCGCGTCATGACCGCGGAAGAGGAACTGGCGGAAGCCGCGGCTGCCGCGCCGTCGGCGGCGGATGTGCCGACCACGGCACAGAAGGTGAAGGAGGAGGAGGCCGGGGCCGGCAGCAGCGGCAGCAAGCCCACGGTGAAGGACGACAAGAAGAACATGAAGGAAGCCAAGAAGTAACCACCGCGACAACGCAGCATCGGGGCGATCGTTCGAGCGGGCAGGTTTGCCGCTCGACTCCTCGAGCAGTGGGACGCCCGCCGCACCTGGCGGGCGTTTTCTTTAGGACCGCATGGAAGACATCCGCCTCATCGTCGGCCTGGGCAATCCGGGCGAGAAATACGAGCGCACGCGCCACAACGCGGGCTACTGGTGGGTGGACGCCATCGCCGAACGCAAGCGCGCCGTGTGGAAGCGGGAGACGAAGTTCTCCGGCTGGACCACGCGGGTCGAGGAAGGCGAACGCGAGTTCATCCTGCTCAAGCCCTCCACCTACATGAACGAGAGCGGCCGCAGCGTCTCCGCCCTGATGCGCTTCTTCAAGATCGAGGCGCCGCAGATGCTGGTGGTCCATGACGAGCTCGACCTGCCGCCGGGCGCGGTGAAGATGAAGCGCGGCGGCGGCACCGGTGGCCACAACGGCCTCACCGACATCGGCGATGCGCTCGACACCAAGGATTTCTGGCGCCTGCGCATCGGCATCGGCCATCCCGGCAACAAGGACGACGTGCCCGACTACGTGCTGAAGCGCGCCAGCGGCCCCGAGCACCAGCTGATCGATCCGCCCTTCGAGCGCAGCCTGGAGCTGCTGCAGAGGATGGCTGCCGGCCGCCTGCAGGACGCCGTGACCTGGCTGCACACCGACCCCGCGCTGGAGGCGAAGCGCAAGGCAGATCGCGAGGCCCGTCTCGCGGCGCGCGAGGCAGACGCCGCGAAAGCCGCCGCGGCGGCGAATGACAACAAGGAACAGCAACCATGAGTTTGCAATGCGGCATCGTCGGACTGCCGAACGTCGGCAAGTCGACCCTCTTCAACGCCCTCACCAAGGCCGGCATCGCCGCGGAGAACTATCCCTTCTGCACCATCGAGCCCAACGTGGGCATCGTGGAGGTGCCCGATCCGCGCCTGAGGAAGCTCGCCGCCATCGACAAGCCCCTCAAGGTGATCCCGGCGATCGTGGAATTCGTCGACATCGCGGGCCTGGTGGCCGGGGCCTCCAAGGGCGAAGGCCTGGGCAACCAGTTCCTCGCCAACATCCGCGAGACGCACGCCATCGCCAACGTGGTGCGCTGCTTCGAGGACGGCAACGTGATCCACGTGAACAACAAGGTGGACCCGATCGCCGACATCGAGGTGATCCACACGGAACTGGCGCTGGCCGACATGCAGTCCATCGAGAAGGCCAAGCACCGCTTCGGCAAGACCCTGCGGGCGGGTGACAAGGAAGCCATGAAGATGGTGCCCTTGCTGGAGCGGGTCGAGAAGGCGCTGGACGGCTTCCACCCGGTGCGCGCCATGGGCCTGACCAGTGATGAAATGGCGCTGCTGCAGCCACTGCAGCTGCTGACCGCCAAGCCCGCGCTCTACATCGCCAACGTGGGCGAGCACGGCTTCGAGGGCAATGCGCTGCTGGAGCGGGTGAAGGAGTACGCCGCGAAGGAAGGCGCGCCGGTGGTGGCGATCAGCGCCAAGCTGGAGAGCGAGATCGCGGGCCTCGACGACGAGGAGAAGGAGATGTTCCTCGCCGACATGGGCATGACCGAGCCCGGCCTGGACCGCCTCATCCATGCCACCTACGACCTGCTGGGCCTGCAGACCTACTTCACCGCGGGCGAGAAGGAGGTGCGCGCCTGGACCGTGAGGAAGGGTGCCACGGCGCCCCAGGCCGCCGGCGTCATCCATACCGACTTCGAGAAGGGCTTCATCCGCGCCGAGGTCATCGCCTACGAGGAATACGTGCGCCTCAATGGCGAGGCCGGGGCGAAGCAGGCGGGCAAGATGCGCCTCGAGGGCAAGGAGTACATCGTGCAGGACGGCGACGTGATGCACTTCCGCTTCAACGTCTGAGGCGACAACTTCGGTAACACGCGCTTCGCGGGCCCGCCTTAGACTGGGCCCATGCGCGCGCTTCTGGTCCTCATCATGATGGCCGTGCTGGGCATGGCCCAGGCAGCGCCGGCCGCGCCCACGCGCATCCTCTTCATCGGCAACAGCCTCACCTCCGCCGGCGACATTCCTGGCCGGCTGCAGAAGCTCGCCACCGCCATGGGCAAGGACGTGCGGGTGGAGTCCGTGACGCACAACGGCTATAGCCTCGAGGACCACTGGCGGGACGGCCGCGCCATGGAGGCCATCCGCAAGGGCTGGGACATCGTGGTGCTGCAGCAGGGAACCTCGGCCCACGAGGACGCGCGGCAGCAGCTCATCGACTACTCGCGGCGCTTCGCCCGGGCGGCCCGCGCCGCGGGCGCCACGCCGGCGATCTTCATGGTGTGGCCGGAAAAGGATCGCCCGCGCGATTTCGAGGCTTGCATCCGCGCCCATCGCGATGCCGCCCACGAGGTGAAGGGCACGCTGGTGCCGGCGGGTGAGGCTTGGCTGAGGGCGCTCACGCTGGACCGCAAGCTGCACCTCTATGGCGATGTGATCCATCCGGCGGGCCTGGGTGCCGACCTGGTCGTGCTCACCGCCTGGTTCACGTTCTTCCCCGCGGGTGAGCGCGAGTTCGACGAAGCCTATGTCGCCAAGGCGGCCCGAGCCTTGCAGATTCCGGCCGATCGGCGCGACCAGCTTTTCGATGCCGCCACGCGCGCCGTGGACGAGCCGCTGCGAATCCACTGAACTCGGGCCGTTTGCCGGGGGACTGCTTTCCTTGACCCAAGGCGCCAGAACCCGGAAAATGTTGGGTTCTTCGGCGAGTTAGCTCAGTGGTTAGAGCAGCGGAATCATAATCCGTTGGTCCGGGGTTCAAATCCCTGACTCGCCACCAATTCGTAGTCGGTACGGCCCGTAGACATAGGTTACGGACCGTACCTAAGACATGGGTGACAACCTCGCACCGAACGGGTTGTCCACGGGTTGCAGGGTTTTCTGCTCCAGGTCGATGAAGCCGAGATCGTAATGCATGAAGCTTACGATCCAGATGCCCTCGTCGACCTCCTTGATGCCGACGCGCTGGCCGGCGAACACATGCGATAGGTTGACCCGCTTGCGGTGCAGGCAAATGCGCCCGCAGGCGGTGACCATGACGTCGCGGTCGTGCAGGGGGTAGGTCACCTCTGGCAATCCTCGATAGGGCCGCGGCGAGGGCGTGTAGACCTCGGCTGGGGTCTTCATGGACAGGCCCTCGTGGGGCCGCTCGTTGTTGAATTCGTCGACAAACGTGTCAAAGCGGGCCTGCTGCTGCAGGCTGTTCATTCCTGCTGGACGGGTGGTCGCCTGCTTCAAGGTTCGGTGCATGCGCTCATGACGGCCGTTCTGCTGCGGCTGGCCGGGCTGGATGCGTTCGATCGCGATGCCCAGGCGTAGCCACCAGACCGACAACTTCGACAGGTTGAACAGGGCGTTTGGGCTGGCAAAGGGCACGCCGTTGTCCGAGCGGATCGAGGCGGGCAGGCCGCGCTGGCGAAAGAGTTGTTCGAACGCCGTGATCGCGGGGGCCTCCTTGGTCGACTCGAGGGCTTCACACAGAAGCAGGTAGCGCGATGCCTGATCGGTGACGGTCAGGGGGTAGCAGTAGTCCCCATTTCCCAGTCTGAACTCTCCCTTGAAGTCGACGCACCAGAGCTCGTTGGGAGCGTTGGCGCTGGATAGCGTCGTCCCGGTTGCTCGGTGACGCCCCCGGCGGATGCCTGTGACCAGGCCGTTGCGATGAAGCACGGCATGGATGGTGCTCTTGGCGGGGATTCTCACGTCACCGTCGAGCTTGCGAACCAGGAGCTCGCGGATCTTGCGGGCGCCCCAGTGCGGTTTCTGGCGCTTGAGGTTGACGATCATCCCCTCGATCTGCGGCGCCAGTTGATTCGCATAGCGAACGGGGCGACGAGAACGATCCGAGAGCGACTCGAAGCCGCTCTCTTTGTAGCGATTGAAGATCTTGTACCCGGTCTTGCGGGAGATGCCGAACGCCAGGCAGGTGTCCGTCATCGACTCCCCTTCCAGCAGCTTGGCCACAAAGCGCAGACGCTCATCCATCACCGAACACTCCTTCCACGGCATAGACACCTCCCCGGCTTGGCCGGGGAAAGTGTTACCCATGTGTCCGGTACGTTCTGTTACCTATGTGTCGGGCCGCTCAGTCGATGCGCACAAGAAAAACGGGCCCCTCGGGGCCCGTTTTTTTCTTGCCGTGCGGCCTTACTGATCCGGCTTCTTCTCTTCCACCGGCTGCTCCTTCTTGGGCGCGGCATCCGTGGTCATGCTCGTCGCAGGTTCCACGGCGGGCGGGGGCGAGGGCACATTGGTGGTCGAAGCCGAAGGCGCGGGGGAAGGTGCGCTTTCCGCGGCGGGCGGCGTCGGCAGGGGGGCAATGTCCTGGATGGGACGTTGCAGGACATCGGCCGAAGCGATCACCGTCTTCGACTCACGCCGCGCGTTGGTGGCGGTGGTGACCTTCTTCGGGGCGGGCGTCACCTTTGCCGCGGGCGGCTCATCGGCGGCCACGGCGCTGGGCACCGGGGCGGTCGCGGGTGCGCTTGATTCCGGTTGCGGTGTCGCGGCCGCCAGGCTCGGGCTGGTGTCGGGCGTGGGTTGCGGCGCGGGCGCCTCGCTGACCTTCATTTCCGTCGCGGGCTTGTCCGAGGATGTGAAATGGTCGAGCACGACTGCGCCACCGATCACGGTCACAGCGATTGCTCCGATTGCTACGCCAAAGTGGTTCACCGTGCTTCCTCCTGCGCTTGTGGGATGCAGGGTTTGAACCCATCGCGCGCGGCAGGTTGCGCCCGGCAGGGCAGAAAGCGGCTCCCACCTACACGGTCGCAGGCCGTTGCCTACACGGGGGAGCGCAGGCACGAAAAAGGCGGGCACGATGGCCCGCCTTGCCCCATGGGCCAGGATCAATAGGCTTTCTTCTTCGCCTTGTCGTTGGACGCGCTGGTGCTGCTGGACAGCGACTGGTCGCCCGTCGTGGCGGTCGAGCTGGTCGTCGCCGACTGGTTGCCGGTGCTGGTCGAGGTATCGGTGCTCATCGACTGGTTGCCGGTCGAGGTGCTGTTCTCGATCGTGACGCTGGAGCGGCCGCGCAGGTCGATGGACGGATTGAAGGTCGAGCTCGAGCCGGTCATCGACGAATTCACGTCAGTGGACGAGCCCGTCACGGCGCTGTTGGCGCTGCTGGCGGAGCCGGTCACCGAGTTGGTGCTGGACGCGCTTGCAGCATTGGCGGTAGACGGATTGTTGCTCGACGCGGTCGGCGCGCTGGACGACGGCATGCTGGCGCTATTCGTGCCGGACGTGGCGCTGTTCGCGCTGGTGCTGGCCTGGGAGTCCGGGATGCAGTCCATGTGGACTGCGCTGGCCGAGTTGTCCTTGGCGCTGCCGGTGCCCTTGTCGGCAAGCTTGCCGGCGTTCGGGTGGTTCAGGCTGCTGCACAGCGGCTTGCTGGCGGAAGCCGAATTGGCGGTGGCGCTCGGCTGGTTAGCCGAGCTCGCCTTGCCAGCGGTGCTGCTGCTTTCTTTCGCGAAGGCCGCGTTGGCGGAGCCCAGCAGGGCGGACAGCGCAAGTGCACTCAGGTAGCGGGATCGGATCATCTTTACGTCTCCTGTGTTGGTGACCTCCGTGAGGCACCAACCGCGGGCCGGGGTTGCGTAGCCGCGCTGGTCAGGTGGGACCAGCGCAGAGCCCTGCATCCAGGCTCCTGCATCACCGATTCCTACGCGGCGCGCGAGCTGGTCCGAATGGCGCAGGCTTCGCGGGATTCGCCTACATTTGTGACGGTGCCTGTCTTACGCAAGGGGTGGGTTGCTGTAGGATTTCTCCTGCGACCCCGTAGTTGAAACCTGCCCGGAATAACCTCCGCGACCCAGGAGAACCATGACGCAATCCAAGAAGGTTTTCATCCGCACCTTCGGGTGCCAGATGAACGAGTACGACTCGGACAAGATGGCCGAGGTGCTCGCCGCCGCCGAAGGCTTCGAGAAGACTTCGGATCCGGCCGAAGCCGACCTCATCCTCTTCAATACCTGTTCCGTGCGCGAGAAGGCGCAGGAGAAGGTCTTTGCCGACCTGGGCCGCGTGAAGCCCCACAAGGCGCGCCCCGGCGTACTCATCGGCGTCGGCGGCTGCGTAGCCTCCCAGGAGGGCGCGGAGATCGTGCGGCGCGCGCCGTTCGTCGACGTGGTCTTCGGCCCGCAGACGCTGCATCGCCTGCCCCAGCTGATCGAGGAACGCCGCCGCACGGGCAAGCCGCAGGTGGACATCTCCTTCCCCGAGATCGAGAAGTTCGACCACCTGCCGCCGGCGCGCGTCGAGGCGGCATCGGCGTTCCTGTCCATCATGGAGGGCTGCAGCAAGTACTGCAGCTTCTGCGTCGTGCCCTATACCCGCGGCGAGGAGGTCTCCCGACCCCTGCAGGACATCCTTGCCGAGCTGCGCCACCTCGTGGCTCGCGGCGTGCGCGAAGTGACGCTGCTGGGTCAGAACGTGAACGCATACCGCGGCGAGCTCCCGGGCGGCGAGAGCGCCGACTTCGCGCTCCTCCTCGCCCAGGTCGCGAAGCTCGAAGGCGTGGAGCGCATCCGCTACACCACCTCGCACCCCCTGGAATTCACCCAGAGGCTCATTGACGCGTACACGCGCCTGCCCAAGCTGGTCTCGCACCTCCACCTGCCGGTGCAATCGGGTTCCGATCGCGTGCTCGCTGCAATGAAGCGCAACTACACGGCCATGGAGTACCGCTCCATCATCCGCCGCCTGCGCGCCGCCCGCCCCGACATTTCCCTCACCAGCGACTTCATCGTGGGTTTCCCCGGGGAAACCGAGGCGGACTTCGAGCAGACGCTGAAGCTGGTGCAGGACGTGCGCTTCGACGGCGCCTTCAGCTTCATCTACAGCCCCCGCCCGGGCACGCCCGCCGCATCCCTGCAGGACGACACGCCCCACGCCGTGAAGCTCGAGCGGCTGCAGCGCCTGCAGAAGCTCTTGCAGGAGCACTACGAGGGCTACTCGCGGGCGATGGTGGGCACGCGCCAGCGGGTGCTCGTGGAAGGCGCGGCGCGCAAGGATGCCGCCGAGCTCGCCGCGCGCACCGAGAACAACCGGGTGGTCAACTTCGCGGGCGCAGCCCGCCTCGTGGGCCACTACGTCGATGTGGAAATCACTGCCGCGCTGCCCCACAGCCTGCGCGGAGAGATCGTCGCAGCCGAACGCCAGGGGGCGCGAGCCCTCGCATCACAGGAGCAAGCATGAACGTGAAAGCCAACACCCGCCTCGCCCTCATGATCCCCGCGGCCATCCTCGCCCTGGGCGTCTCGCTGCCCGGCTTCGGCCAGAAGCAGCCCACGCCCCCTGCCGGCCCGGCGACCTCGCCGCCCGGCCCGGTGACGCCGCCAGTCGCGCCCGCGCCCCAGGGCGCCCAGACGGTGACGCCCACCGTGGCCGTGCCCTCGGCCATGCCCGGCGCGGCGCCCAGCTCGCCCTCCTCGCCGATGCCGCGTCCCTTCGACGCCGTGATCCGCGACGCCAAGCTCCTGCCGGGGTACTTTCCCCTGTACGAGAAGGAGGATCGCGTCTGGATCGAGTTGAAGCCCGAGCACTTCAACAAGCCGTTCTACCTGTCCATCAACCGCACCCGCGGCCTGGGCGAGAAGTTCATCTATCCCTTCATGCAGCGCGGCTACCTGGTGGAGTTCCGCAAGGTCGGCAGCCTGGTGCAGATGATCGCCAAGAACCCGCGCTATACCGCCCGCCAGGGAACGCCGCTGGCGCTTGCCGCCGAGCAGAGCTTCACTGACAGCCTGCTGGGTTCCACCCTGGTGATGAGCCAGGCCCACCCGGAGAGGAAGTCGGTGCTGGTGGAAGCCAATGCGCTCTTCATCGCCGACATCGCCGCCACCGCCCAGGCGCTCGAGGCCACCTATCGCGCCCCCTATGCGTTCGATGCGCGCAACTCGCACTTCACCAAGGTGCGCTCGACCGACGACATGGCCACCTTCGCCGTGTCGGCGCATTTCGCCATGCCGCGCGTGCCGCTGCCCGCCCCGGGCGGACGCGCGGTGAAGCTGCCGTCCACCCTCGAGGACGTGCGCAGCATGTTCCTCGGCTACCACTACAGCCTCGCGCGCATGCCCGAGCAGACGATGGCCCCGCGCAGCGCCGATGCGCGCGTCGGGCACTTCATGACGCGGCATTTCGAGTACAGCGACGACAGGGCGGCGTTCCCGCGCCAGTATTTCGTCAATCGCTGGCGCCTGGAGAAGAAGGATCCCGCCGCCGAGCTCTCGGAGCCGGTGAAGCCCATCGTCTACTGGCTCGACAAGAACATCCCGGTGGAATACCGCGAGACCGTGAAGGCGGGCGTGCTCGAGTGGAACAAGGCCTTCGAGCGCATCGGCTTCAAGGACGCGGTCCGCGTCGAGATGCAGCCCGACAATTCCGACTTCGACACCGCCGATATCCGCCACGCCTCCATCCGCTGGTACCTGGACGTGAGCGACGGCGCGCTGGCCATCGGCCCGACCCGCGTGGATCCGCGCAGCGGCGAGATCCTCGACGCCGACATCGCCATCTCCCAGGGCTGGACGCGCCTGCCGCGCCGGCTCACCGGCGAGCAGTTCGGGCGTCCCACGGCCCCGGCGGCATCGCACCAGCACAGTGACGATGACCTGATGGCCTGCTCCTATGGCGAAGGCGCGTTCCAGGAGGCGGCGTTCGCCTCCGGCCTGCTGGAGGCGCGCGAGCAGCTCGACCCCAACGGCCCTGAAGCCGACGCCATCATCAAGGCGACGCTCAAGGACGTGGTCACCCACGAGGTGGGCCACACCCTGGGCCTGCGGCACAACTTCCGCGCCTCCACCATCTACACCGAGGCGCAGCTGTCCGACGCCGCGTTCACACGCGAACACGGGCTCGGCGGCTCGGTCATGGACTACAACGCGTGGAACATCGCGCTCGCCAAGGAAAAGCAGGGGGAGTATGTGATGAGCACGCTCGGCCCCTATGACTACTGGGCCATCGAGTACGCCTACCGCCCCATCGCCCCCGACCGCGAGCGTGCCGAGCTCGCGCGCATCGCGGCGCGCAGCAGCGAGCCGCAACTGGCCTATGCGACCGACGAGGAAGTTGGCAGCGAGGATGCGGCCGATCCCGAGGTCAACGCCCGCGACCTGGGCGCCGACCCGCTGGGCTTCGCGCGCCGCCGCATGGCGCTCTCCCGCGAGCTGTGGGAACGCTGGCAGGGCCGGCAGCTGCCGGCCGACGAAGGCCGCGACGTGCTGTTCCGCAACGTGGTCTCGGGCTTCAAGCAGTACTCCCTCGCCTCCGAGGTGGCCACCAAGTACGTGGGCGGCGTGGTGTACGTGCGCGATCGCGCCGGCAGCAGCCGCGCGAGCTTCACGCCCATCAGTCCCGAACGCCAGCGGGAAGCACTGAAGCTGGTGACCGACGGGCTCTTCAAGGTCGACAGCTTCAAGTTCAAGCCCGAGTTCCTGGCGCGAGTGGCCGCCGACCCCTTCGAGGACGGCGTGGGCGAGCGCGGCGGCTTCAGCCTCCCCTCACGCGTGCTCGACGTGCAGGCCTCCGCGCTCGATCGCCTCATGGGCGATGGCGTGGCAAGCCGGCTGCTGGATGCCAGCTTCAAGACCGAGCACGGCGGCAAGGTCCTGTCCCTCTCCGAGCTCTATGACAGCCTGCAGGCGTCCATCTGGGGCGAGCTCAAGGGCAAGGGCGACATCCCCCTCATGCGCCGCAACCTGCAGCGTGAGCACGTGAAGCGGATCGCCGGCATGCTCACCCGTCCCAACGGCGCGCCGGCCGATGCGCGCTCACTGCAGCGCGAGAACACCCGCGGGCTGATCGTGCAGCTGCGAGCCGCGCACGAGCGTCCGGGCCTGTCCAAGGAGGCGCGCGCGCACCTGGCCGACAGCCTGAACACCCTCGAGGAGGCGATGAAGGCTCCCATGCAACGCGTGGCTGCCTGAACGAAGACCTTGCCCACCCGACGCACCATTGAGGAAGTTGCCTTCAAGCCGACCGACAACGGTCGGCTTGCGGTGCTCTGCGGTCCGCTGGACGCCAACCTGCGCCAGATCGAGACCGCGCTCGACGTGAGCATCGCCCGCCGCGGCGAGCGCTTCAGCATCTCGGGCGGGCGCGAGCGCGCGGCCCAGGCAGCCCAGGCCTTGCGCCGCTTCTACGAGCGCGCCGGGCGCGAGGAGCTGAGCGTCGAGGACATCCAGCTGGGCCTGGTGGAGATCAAGCACCAGCGCGACGGGGATGGGGTCGAGTCACCGGCGCTGCTGCTGCCGCGCCGCAGCGAACTCTCGGCGCGCACGCCGCGCCAGGCCGAATACCTGCAAAACCTTCGCGCGAGCGACATCACGTTCTGTGTCGGGCCCGCCGGCACCGGCAAGACCTTCCTGGCCGTGGCCGCCGCCGTGGATGCCCTGGAGCGCGACGCGGTCAAGCGCATCGTGCTCACGCGCCCGGCGGTGGAAGCCGGCGAGAAACTGGGGTTCCTGCCCGGCGACCTGGCGCAGAAAGTCGATCCCTATCTCAGGCCGCTCTACGATGCCCTCTACGACCTCATGGGGTTCGACAAGGTGGCGCGCGCCTTTGAACGTGGCGCCATCGAGATCGCACCGCTGGCGTTCATGCGCGGGCGCACGCTCAACCACTCCTTCGTGATCCTCGACGAGGCGCAGAACACCACGCCCGAGCAGATGAAGATGTTCCTCACGCGCATCGGCTTCGGCTCCAGGGCCGTCGTCACGGGCGACGTGACCCAGGTGGACCTGGCCAAGGGCCAGGCTTCGGGGCTGGTGGATGCGCGACAGGTCCTGCGCGGCGTGCGCGGCATTGCCATCACGGAATTCCGTTCCGAGGACGTGGTGCGGCACCCCCTGGTGCAGGCGATCGTCGACGCCTACGACCGCCATTCCGCCCGGTGAGCCGCGCCGGCCGGCTGGATATCCAGCGCGCTTCGCGAGCCACCCACATTCCCGCTGACCGCAGCCTGCGGCGCTGGGCCGCGGCGGTCCTGCCGCCGGAGGCCCATGTGACGCTGCGCTACGTTGCCGAGGCCGAGGGCCGGCGGCTGAACCACGAGTTCCGCGGCCGCGACTACGCCACCAACGTATTGAGCTTTCCCTACGGAGAGCGTCCGCTTAGCGGCGACATCATCATCTGCGCGCCGGTTGTCGCCCGCGAGGCGCGGGAACAGGGCAAGGAAGTCGCCGCACACCACGCGCACCTGCTGGTGCACGGGCTGCTGCACCTCCAGGGATACGACCATGAGCTGGGCGAGCGCGAGGCTCGCCGCATGGAGGCGCGCGAGCGCCGCGTCCTGGCGCTATTGGGGTTTCCCGATCCCTACGCCGCCCGCGAAGGCTGACCCTGCCGCAGTTTTGATAGAGTATCCGCTCCTTCCGCGCCTTCCCGCATGAACGAGAACGGTAAGCCGAGCCTGCTCGAGCGGCTGTCCTCCCTGCTCCTGCGCGAGCCCGAGGACCGCGAACAGCTGATCGAACTGCTGCACTCGGCCTTCGAGCGCCGCCTGCTCGACGCCGAGGCGCTCTCCATGATCGAGGGCGTCATGCAGGTGTCCGAGACGCAGGTGCGCGACGTCATGATCCCGCGCTCGCAGATGGACATGCTCGACGTGGCCGACAGCCCGGAGTCCTTCATCCCCTTCGTCATCGAGACGGCGCACTCGCGCTTCCCCGTCTTCGAGGACAACCGCGACAACGTGATCGGCGTGCTGCTCGCCAAGGACCTGCTGCGTTTCTACGCGGAGGAGGAGTTCGCCGTGCGCGACATGCTGCGCCCCGCGGTCTTCGTGCCGGAGTCCAAGCGGCTCAACGTGCTGCTGAAGGAGTTCCGCGCCAACCGCAACCACATCGCGATTGTTGTCGATGAGTATGGCGGCGTATCCGGCCTCGTGACCATCGAGGATGTCATCGAGCAGATCGTGGGCGACATCGAGGACGAGTACGACTTCGACGAAACCGAGGACAACATCCTCGTGGATCGCAGCGGCCGCTATCGCGTCAAGGCCATCACCGAAATCGGGGACTTCAACGCCCACTTTGCCAGCGCCTTTTCCGACGCCGACCATGACACCATCGGCGGCGTGGTGACCGGCGGCTTCGGCCGGCTGCCCAAGCGCGGCGAGACCATCACCCTCGAGGGCTACCAGTTCCAGGTGCTGCGCGCCGACAGCCGCAAGATCCATTCGTTGCTGGTCGAGAAGCCCAAGGAGCCGCCGCGGTGACCTTGCGTGCGGCGCTGGCGCCGGTCCTGTCGGCGCCGCGCGCCGCCCTGCTGCACCTGGGCCTGCCGGCGGTTGCCGGTGCGGCGTGCGTCTTTGGATTCGCCCCTTTCTACGGCTGGCCGGTGCCGATCATCGCGCTGGCGGCGCTCTTCTCCGTGTGGCAGCGAAGCGCCAGCGGATTGCAGGCGGCGATATCGGGATACGCATTCGGCCTCGCCTATTTCCTGACCGGCGTGTCGTGGGTGTACGTGAGCCTGCACGATTTCGGCGCCATGGCGGCGCCGCTGGCGGGGCTCGCGACGTTCCTGTTCTGCGCGTTCATCGCGCTCGCCCCGGCCGCCGCGGGGGCCATCGCCGTGCGCTTCAGCGTTCCCGGCCTGCGGCGCATGCTCGCCGCCGCGGGGGCCTACGTGCTGCTCGAATGGACGCGCGGCTGGATCTTCACGGGTTTCCCCTGGTTGAACCTCGGCACCTCGCAAGCCTCGGCGAGTCCACTGGCTGGTTACGCGCCCGTGCTCGGCAGCTATGGCGTCTCGGTCGTGGGCGCCGTGGTCGCCGCGCTCCTCGCGTCGGCACACGCCTCGGCTTCCCGGCCGCGCGCGATGTGGGCCCGGCTGGGTGGTGCGACGGGCCTGGTCATCCTCGGCGCCGCTGGCTCGCTGATCGAGTGGACCCGGCCGAGCGGCGCGCCCCTGTCCATCGGGCTGCTGCAAGGCAACGTGGCGCAGGAAATGAAGTGGCGCGACGAAGTGCGCACGCGCACCTTGCTCGAATACCACCGCATGATCGAGGAGACCCCGGCGCGTGTGGTCGTCACTCCCGAGACCGCTCTGCCCGCGTTCCTCGACCAGCTTCCCCAGGAGTATGTGGAAGGCCTGCGCCAGCACGCGCGTTCCGCCGGAAAGGACATCCTGCTGGGCACGCTCGAGCGCGACTTCAGCGGAGACGAGTACCGGTACTTCAACAGCGTGGTGACGCTGACCGGCACGACCTTGCAGTCGTACCGCAAGCGCCACCTGGTGCCTTTCGGCGAATTCCCGCCGCCCGGCTTCCGCTGGATCGGGGCGGTGCTCAAGATCCCCATGAGCGACTTCTCACGAGGTAAGGCACGCCAGGCGCCGCTATCGGCCGCGGGCGTGGCGTTCGCCGTGGCCATCTGCTACGAAGACCTCTTCGGCGAGGAGTTGATCGACATGCTTCCCGAGGCCCAGGTGCTGCTGAACGTGAGCAACGTCGCCTGGTTCGGCCGCTCCTTCGCCGCCGAGCAGCACCTGCAGGCTTCCCAGATGCGTGCCCTGGAATCGGGGCGCTGGATGGTGCGCTCCACCAACACCGGCGCCACGGCGGCCATCGACGAGCGCGGGCGGGTCGTGGCGCGCCTGCCCCAGTTCACGCGGGGAGCGCTCGTGCAGGAAGTGCAGCCGCGAACGGGAGCCACGCCTTACGTCTCCTGGGGCAACGTCCCGGCGCTGCTGTTGGCGCTTGGCCTGGCCGCGGCGGCCGGCTGGCGCCGCAGGAGCTAGGCGGCCCGGACCCGCAGCAGGAACTGCTCGGTGTGCAGTTCCGCCACCTCCCGCGGGGTCAGGTCGGAGAAGCGGAAGCGGTCGATCTGGAAGGTGGAGCTGGCGTCGGCCTTGTGCTGGCGGTAGTGCTCGGCCAGGCGCGGGCTCACGTTGCCGGTGAAGGCCTCGATGCGATAGCCGGTCTGCTCCAGCATCCGCTGGATGTCGGAAAACGTGAAGAAGCGCAGGTGGGTGATGTCGAGGATGCCGCGCTCCTGGTAGTCCCAGGTGCCGTTGCCCAGCAGGTCGAGGATCACCGCGAGGTTGCGCACGTTGGGGACGCTGGCGAGCACCTGGGCCCCGGGTGCGAGGATCGCGCGCAGGCGTACCAGGGCATCCCACGGGTTCTGCAGGTGCTCCAGCACGTCGGCCGCGATGGCGAGGTCGAACGGTCCACCCAGTCCGTCGTCGAAGTGGACGTCCTCCAGGCGCGCGTTGATCACCCGGTCGAGGCGCCCGGCGGCGATGACCGACGCGGCCCGCCCCGGCTCGATGCCCGTCACGGCAAGGCCCGCGTGGCGTTGCTTCAGCGCCTGCCCGAAGGCGCCCGTGGAGCAGCCCAGGTCCAGCGCGCGGCGGGGCGTGCCGTCCACGAGATCGAGCAGGTTGGTGTTCACATAGTCGTGATAGTGGCCGCCCTCCTGGCCCTCGATGTCGAGGCAGGTCTTCCAGACGGGAACCGCGGGAACCTGCACCGGGGGTGGCATGCGCCAGTCTGGGCCAATTCCGCATGGCCGGGCGGAAAAACCACTAAAATTGGCGCTTTCGCACCGACTCCACCGCTCGATGTCCACATTCCAGCAACTGGTCCTGACACTGCAGGACTACTGGGGTGGGAAGGGCTGCGCCATCCTCCAGCCCTACGACATGGAAGTCGGCGCCGGCACCTCCCACACCGCGACCTTCCTGCGCTCGCTGGGGCCCGAGCCCTGGCGCGCCGCCTACGTGCAGCCTTCGCGCCGCCCCAAGGACGGCCGCTATGGGGACAACCCCAATCGCCTGCAGCACTACTACCAGTACCAGGTGGTGCTCAAGCCTTCGCCCCCGGACATCCTCGACCTGTACCTGGGATCGCTGCAGGCCGTCGGCTTCGACCTCGCGAAGAACGACGTGCGCTTCGTCGAGGACGACTGGGAGAACCCCACGCTGGGCGCCTGGGGCCTGGGCTGGGAAGTGTGGATGAACGGCATGGAGATCACCCAGTTCACCTATTTCCAGCAGGTGGGCGGCCTCAACTGCAAGCCGATCACCGGTGAGATCACCTATGGCCTGGAGCGCCTGGCCATGTACCTGCAGGGCGTGGAGAACGTCTACGACCTGGTGTGGAGCGAATGGCAGCAGGGTGGCAGGACCCACCGCATCCACTATCGCGACGTCTTCCACCAGAACGAGGTGGAGCAGTCGACGTACAACTTCGAGCACTCGGACGCGGCGACGCTCTTCCGCCATTTCGGCGACTTCGAAGCGGGCGCCAAGCGCCTCATGGAGGCGCAGCTGGCACTGCCCGCCTACGAGCAGGTGCTCAAGGCGGCGCACACCTTCAACATGCTCGATGCCCGCGGCGCGATTTCGGTCACCGAGCGGCAGGCGTACATCGGGCGCATCCGCAAGCTCGCCCAGGCGGTGGCCCAGAGCTACTACGATTCCCGCGAGCGCCTCGGCTTCCCGATGCTGCCCGGCGCGGCCGGGGAGGCCGCAGCATGAGCGCGCCGCTGCTGGTCGAATTGCTCTGCGAGGAATTGCCGCCCAAGGCGCTGGCCCGGTTGGGGAGTGCATTCGCCACGGGCATCCGCGACGGGCTTGCAAAGCGGGGCCTGCTCGAAGGCGACACGGAAGCGCTCGAGTTCGCGACCCCGCGCCGCCTTGCGATGGGACTGCGGCAGGTTCGAGGCGCCTCGGAGCCGCGCGCCCAGGAAGTGAAGCTCATGCCCGTGGCCGTCGGCCTCGATGCCTCGGGCAACCCGACGCCCGCGCTGCAGAAGAAGCTGCAGGCGCTGGGGCTGGCCGGCGCGGCGCCCGCAACCTTCAAGCGGCGCATCGATGGCAAGTCGGAGACGCTGTTCATCGACACCACCACGCCGGCACTGCCACTGGCGCAGGCCTTGCAGGCGGCGATCGACGAGACCCTGGCGGCGTTGCCCATCCCGAAGGTGATGAGCTACCAGCTTGCCGACGGCGTGACCACCGTCACCTTCGTGCGGCCCGCCCACGCGTTGGTGGCGTTGCATGGCTCCGAGGTGGTCCCGGTCACCACGCTGGGCCTCGCATCCGGCCGCCGCACGCGCGGCCACCGGTTCCAGGGCGCCGCGAGCCTCGACATCACTCGCGCCGATGACTATGAGCGCGCGCTGGCCGAGGAGGGCGGCGTCATCGCCTCCTACGCGAAGCGCCGCGCGGAGATTCTCCGGCAGCTGGAATCCGCGGCAGCGAAGCAGGGCGCTTCCCTCGGCCCCAAGGACGACTACGCCGTGCTGCTGGACGAAGTGACGGCGCTGGTGGAGATGCCCACGGTGTACGCCGCGGCCTTCGAGGCCGAGTTCCTGTCGGTCCCGCCGGAGTGCCTCATCCTCACGATGCGGCAGAACCAGAAGTACTTCCCGCTGTTCGACGCGGCCGGCAAGCTCACCGAGCGCTTCCTCATCGTGAGCAACCTGCGTCCCGCGGACCCGGGCAACATCATCCACGGCAACGAGCGCGTGGTGCGGCCGCGGCTGGCCGATGCGCGCTTCTTCTTCGAGACCGACCGCAAGGTGCACCTGAGCGATCGGGTGCCGCAGCTGGGCTCCATCGTCTACCACGGCAAGCTCGGCAGCCAGCTGGAACGCGTCGAACGCCTGCGCCGCCTTGCCTCCCGCATCCAGGCGATGCTGCCGCGGGGCGAGATGGGTCGGCCCTATGCCGATCGCGCCGCGCTGCTCGCCAAGGCCGACCTGCTCACGCTCATGGTGGGCGAGTTCCCGGAGCTGCAGGGCGTGATGGGCAAGTACTACGCCGAAGCCGACCTGGAGGAGCCCTCGGTGGTGCGCGCCATCGAGCAGCACTACTGGCCGCGGTTCGCCGGAGACGCGTTGCCGGCGGGTGACGTGAGCATCGCCTTGGCGCTGGCCGACAAGCTGGAGACGCTGGTGGGCATCTGGGGCGTCGGGCAGCAGCCCACCGGTGACAAGGACCCGTTTGCGCTGCGGCGCGCCGCCATGGGGGTGCTGCGCATCCTCTCGGAGAAGGCCGAGGCCGCGAGCCTGGACCTGGGCAAGCTGCTCGAGGAAGCCGCCGGCGGTTTCCCGGCGGGACGCCTTGCCGAGGGCACGCCCGGCCAGGTCCACGCCTTCATGCTCGACCGGCTGCGCTCGCTGCTTCGCGATGCCGGCTACGACGCCAACGAGATCGAGGCGGTGCTCGCCGACAATCCGACGCAGGTCCGCAAGGTCTGGGACCGCATCGAGGCGGTGAAGGCCTTCCGCAAGCTCCCGGAGGCGGCGGCGCTGGCGGCGGCCAACAAGCGCATCCAGAACATCCTGCGCAAGTCTCCGGCGAGCGGCATGCCGGACTACTCGCTCCTGCAGCTGCCGGAGGAAAAGGCCCTGCAGGCTTCCCTCGCCTCGGTGCGCAGCCTGGCGGAGAAGAACTTCGCCGCGGGCGACTATGCCGGCACGCTCACGGCGCTCGCCGCGCTGCGCGCCGACGTCGACGCCTTCTTCGACAAGGTGCTGGTCAATGCCGAGGACCCAAAGCTGCGTGCCGCGCGCCTGGGCCTGCTCGCGGAGCTGGGCGGCGTCATGAACAAGGTGGCGGACATCTCGAGGCTCTCCAGCTAGGCCATGAAGCTCTGCATCCTCGACCGCGACGGCGTCATCAACCACGACAGCGACCAGTACATCAAGTCGCCGGCCGAGTGGCGCCCGATTCCCGGCTCCATCGAAGCGATCGCGCGCCTGAACCAGGGGGGCTACCGCATCGCCGTGGCGACCAACCAATCGGGCATCGGCCGGGGCCTCTTCGACATGGCCACCCTCAACGCCATCAACGACAAGATGATGGAGCTGGTGTTTCGCCAGGGAGGACGCATCGACGCGCTCTTCTTCTGCCCGCACACGGCGAGCGAGGCGTGCAACTGCCGCAAGCCGCGCACCGGGATGTTCGAGGAGATCGCCGCGCGGTTCCATACCGAGTTGAAGGGCGTGCCGGTGGTAGGCGACAGCCTCAAGGACCTGCAGTCGGCCGAGGCGGTGGGCGCGCAGCCCATGCTGGTGCTCACCGGCAAGGGCAAGCAGACACGTGAATCCGGCGGGATGCCGAAGAAGACCCTGGTCTTCGAGAACCTCGCCGAGGCCGCCCGCCACATCATGTCGCACCCTTGAGCACGCTGCGCTCGATCATCTTCCTGCTGGGAGCGGTGTTGATCACGGCGCCCTACGGCTTCGCCGTCCCGGCGGCGCGCCTGTTCCACCGCCGCGGCTCCTTCATCACCGCGCGCTCGTACACCACCGTGATGCTCAAGTGGGTCGAGTGGAGCCTCGGCATCCACTACGAGGTCCAGGGCTGGGAGAACGTGCCCAAGACGCCCACGGTGATCATGGCCAAGCACCAGTCGGCGTGGGAGACCATCTTCCTCGAGAGCCGCTTTCCGGACCAGTGCTGGATCATCAAGAAGGAGCTGCTGTGGCTGCCCTTCGTGGGCTGGAGCCTGCTCACCATCCGCGCCATCGCCATCGACCGCTCGAGCGGCCAGAACGCGCGCGAGCAGATCGTGCAGCAGGGCGCCGAGCGCCTGAAGGAAGGCCTGTGGGTGACGATCTTCCCCGAGGGCACCCGCGTGGCGCCGGGCAAGCGCGGCCGCTATGGCATCGGCGGGGCGCTGCTCGCGACCCGGACCGGGACGCCCATCCTGCCCATCGCGCACAACGCAGGGGAGCTCTGGGGCCGCTACTCCTTCAAGAAGTCCGCCGGCACCGTGAAGGTGGTCATCGGCGCCCCGATCACCACCGCGGGGCGCGATGCCATCTCGGTGCACAACGAGGTGGAGGAGTGGATCGAGGGCCAGATGCGGCGCATCTCCACGGTGGGCCATGCCGTTTCGTGAGCTGGTCTCGCGGGACGCGCAGCGCCTGGCGCTTGCGGGCGGCGCGGTCGACTACGTGCTGGTGCGGCGCCGCGGCCGCCGCGGCGTTTCCCTGAAGGTCGACGAGAAGGGCCTGGTGGTGAGCGCGCCCGTCACGATGCCGCTCTCGCGCATCGAGCAGGCGGTGCGGGACAGCGAAGCCTGGGTCCTGCGCAAGGTGCGCGAGTGGAGCACGCGACAGGTGCCGGCCCGCACCTGGCAGGACGGAGCCGCGCTGCCCTTCATGGGCGATGCGCTGGCGTTGCGCCTGGCGACGCGCAGCCGCGCGCGTGTGGAGCGCCAGGGCAGCGAGCTCTGGGTGGAGGTTCCCGCGGGCTCGGCCGATGCCGTGATCCGGCAGCAGGTGATCGCCTGGTACAAGCGTGCCGCCGCCGCCCACCTCCAGCCGCGCGTGGCCGAGCTGGCGGCGAGCGCGGGCCTCGCGCCGCCCAAGCTCTTCATTTCCTCGGCCCTGGGGCGCTGGGGCAGCTGCAACACGCGCCGCGAGATCCGCCTCACCTGGCGTCTCATGAAGGCACCGGTGGCGCTCATCGACTATGTGGTCTGCCACGAGCTCGCGCACTTGCGCCACATGAACCATTCGCCCGCGTTCTGGGCGGAGGTGGAGCGGCAGTGCGCCGACTACCGCGTCCTGCGGCGGCAGCTGCTCTCCACCGACCACCTGTACCGCTCATTCTGACTTCACGGAGGACCACCATGCGCCTGCTGCACACCATGATCCGCGTCGGCGACCTGCAGCGCTCGATCGACTTCTACACCGGCGTGCTGGGGATGAAGCTGCTGCGGCAGAAGGAGTATCCCGATGGCCGCTTCACGCTCGCCTTCGTGGGCTATGGCGACGAGAGCGAGCACGCGGTGATCGAGCTGACGCACAACTGGGATACCAAGGCCTACGACCTGGGCAACGGCTTCGGCCACATCGCCGTGGCGGTACCCGATGCCTACAAGGCTTGCGATGCGGTCACCGCCAAGGGCGGCAAGGTGACCCGGCCCGCGGGCCCGATGAAGTTCGGCGGCAGCGTGATCGCCTTCGTCGAGGATCCCGACGGCTACAAGATCGAGTTCATACAAAAGCAGGCGTGAGGCGCTAGGCGTTAGGCGCTAGAAGGCAATCGCCTTTCCCAGAGCCGAGTTCCTGAATGTACCTGGCGCCTAGTGCCTAGTGTCCAGCGCCTGCATTTCCCTAGCGCCTAGCGTCTAGGGCCTAGCGCCCTAAGTTAGCGCGACCACGTCCTTGTCGTCCTGGTGCTCGCGCTCGAACTTGAGGAACTCGTAGTATCCGCAGCGGCTGCTCTCCGGGTACTGGCGGCAGACCCCCGGTCGCGCCTGGTAGACGCCGCAGCGGCGATTTTCCTGGTCGAAGAACATGCAGATGTGGTTGAAGATCGTGTCCTTGCGGTGGCGCAGCAGGTGCACGCTTTCCGAGGCCTTCAACTTGGTGAACTTCTCCTCGGCTTTCTTCGAGCTGATGCCGAAGTGCTTGGCCAGGCGGTCGATGTCGCGCTGGGTCACCTCGATCTCGTCGTAGGTGCAGCAATAGCCGGGGCACTTGAGGCAGTTGTACTTGACCTTGACCGGAACGGGGAAGGGTTTCTTGGCAGGCATGCGGATTCCTAGGGCGTCCCCGGGATTGTAGCGACGAATCTCAGGCGGCGGTATCGGCGAGCGCGATGAATTCGCGCACTCCCAGGGTTTCGCCGCGCCGCGACGCATCGATTCCGGCGCGCTCGAAGGCGTCGTCGCCGGCCAGGCCCCGCAGCGCATTGCGCAGTGTCTTGCGCCGCTGGTTGAAGGCGGCGCCCACCAGGCGGGCGAACAGGGCCTCATCCCGCGCGCGCGGGCGTTCCGGCCCCAGCGGGACCATGCGCACCACGGCGGAATCGACCTTCGGCGGCGGGGTGAACGCTCCCGGCGGTACCCGCAGCATGGAATGCATTTCGAAGCGGTACTGGAGCATCACCGAAAGGCGCCCGTAGTCCGCGCTGTCGGCCTCGGCCACCATGCGGTCCACCACTTCCTTCTGCAGCATGAAGGTGCAATCGGCGATCCGCCCGGCGACCTCGGCGATTCGGAACAGGATGGGTGTGGAGACGTTGTACGGCAGGTTACCCACGACGCGCAGCGGCGCGGGCAGCGAGGAGAAGTCGAATTCCAGCGCGTCGCCCTGGTGGACCGTGAGCCGGTCGGGCGGGAAGCGCTGCGCCAGGCCCGCTGCCAGCTCGCGGTCGATCTCCACCACGTGCAGGTGCTGCACGACCGCGATGAGCTGCTCGGTCATGAGGCCCGTGCCCGGGCCGATCTCCACCATGGCGTCGTCCGGAAGGGGCCTGACCGCCGCCACGATGCGCTCGAGGTAGTGCCGGTCCGTCAGGAAGTGCTGCCCGAAACGCTTCTTCGGCCGCGGCAGCACGGTCTTCAGTGCGTCCGCGCGGCCGCGAGCCCGAAGGCGAGCTGCAGTGCTTCGCGCATGCTGCCGGAGTCGATCTCGCCATGGCCCGCCAGGTCCAGGGCGGTGCCGTGGTCCACCGACGTGCGAATGATGGGCAGGCCCAGGGTGACGTTGACCGCCTTGCCGAAGGCCGCATGCTTGAGCACCGGCAACCCCTGGTCGTGGTACATGGCGAGCGTGGCGTCGGCCCGCTCCAGCACCCGGTGCGTGTAGAGGGTGTCGGCCGGGAAGGGTCCCTCGACAGCCATGCCTTCGGCGGCAAGGGCCCGAAGCGTGGGCGTGATCACCTCGATCTCCTCGCGCCCGAGGTAGCCGGCCTCGCCTGCGTGGGGGTTCAGGCCCGCGACCAGGATGCGCGGCCGGGGAATGCCGAAGCGCTCGCGCAGGTCGCGCTCGAGGATGCGCAGCGTTTCTTCCAGTGACTCGCGGGTGATGGCCTTCGGGACGTCGGCGAGTGCGAGATGGGTGGTTGCCAGCGCCACCCGCAGCCCGCCACCGGCCAGCAGCATCACGACCCGCGGCACGCCGCACTTTTCCGCGAGGTACTCCGTATGGCCGGTGAAGGCGATGCCGGCATCGTTGATGGTGCTCTTCTGGACCGGCGCGGTGACCATGGCGTCGAATTCGCCCTCCAGGCAGCCGCGCAGCGCCCGGTCCAGGAGGCTCACGACGTGCGCCCCGTTGCGGGTATCCAGCTGCCCGGCCCGGACTGGCGCCGGCGCATCGATGGACAGCAGCGAAAAGGCCGGGGCGGTCTCGCGGGATTCGTAGGCCGGGATGTCGAATGGGACCGCGCGCTCGCGCGCACGGTCGCGGATGACCGCGGCGTCACCCGCGATGACCACGCGGCCCGGGAAGCGCTCGCCCGCGAGCAGGGCGCAAAGGTCGGGGCCGATGCCGGCGGGTTCGCCGGCGGTCACCACGACCAGGCTATTTCTCGTCGTAGCGGTTCTCGACGAAGGCACGGTCGCGGCTCTGGCGCAGCCAGTCCTGGTAGGCCTCGTCTGCCTTGCGCAACCGGATCGCCTGGCGCGCGGCGGCCTTCTTGCGTTCCTCGGAGAGCTCCTCCGCGCGACGCTCCACCACCTGCACCAGGTGCCAGCCGAAGGGCGACTGGATGGGCTGGCTGATTTCCTTGTCCTTGAGCGCGTTCATGGCGCGCTCGAACTCCGGCACCGTATCGCCCGCGGCCACCCAGCCGAGGTCACCGCCCTTCTGGGCGCTCGCGTCCTCGGAGTGCAGCTTGGCCAGCTCCGCGAAGTCCGTGCCGGCCAGGATGCGTTCGCGCAGGCGCAGGAGCCGTTCACGCGCGTCGGCCTCGGTGAGTCCCTCGCGGGCCCGCAGCAGGATGTGGCGCGCGTGGGTCTGCTGCACGCCCGGTGCGGCGGTCTTGCCGCGCTTTTCCAGCAGCTTCACGACGTGGAAGCCGTTGGGGCTGCGCAGGATGTCGGAGACCTCGCCCGGCTTGAGGGCTTCGATGGCCTCGAGGAAGAGGCCGGGCAGCCGCCCGGCGGGACGCCAGCCGAGGCTGCCGCCCTGGAGCGCGTCCGGCGCGTCGGAGTAGGTGGCGGCCACGCGGGCGAAGTCGGCGCCACGGCGCAGCTCGGACAGGGCCTGCAGGGCCTTCCTGCGCCGCACCTCGATCTGGTCCGGGCCGGCCTGCGCCGGGACCATCACCAGGATGTGCGAGATCTGGTATTCGGAGTCGCCGGTCTTCTCCTTCGCTTCGCGGGCGAGCTCGGTCTCGACTTCGGCGTCGGTCACGATGATGGTGTTGTCGACCTCGCGCTCGCGCAGGCGAGCCAGCAGGATCTCGTTGCGGATGTCCTCGCGGAAGCGCGAGTACTTGATGCCGTCGCGTTCCAGCGCGGCGCGGAAGTCGCGCACCGAGAGGTTGTTTTCCTGCGCGATGCGCTCGATCGTCTTGTCGAGCGTCGCGTCGTCGATGCGGATGCCCGATTCCTTGGCGAGCTGCGTCTGCATGAGGTCGGTGATCATGCGCTCCAGGATCTGGCGCGAGAGCACGTCCGCGGCCGGGAGCTGGCCGCCCTGGCGCTGGAATTGCTTCACGACCAGGCTCACTCGCTCGCCCAGGTCGTTCTGGGTGATCACCTCGTCGTTCACCACCGCGACGATGCGGTCGACCGGGACCACACGCGAGGCGACGGGCAGGCCGCCGGGGGGCGGGGGGGAGAGCTTGGTCTGGGCGGATACCGCCAGGCTGAGGATGCCGCACGCGGCGGCGATGGCTCGAAGGAAGGCGCGATGCTGACTCATGGAGCGATGATCTCGTCGGACCGGCGGTAGCCGGGGATGTTCTGCCTCAGGGTTTCCAGCGGGTTGATGCCGATCCTGGAAAGGCCGGAGAGCTCGAGCTGGATCTGGAATGAGGTCGAGTACTGCTGCGTGGCGGTGATGAACCGGTGGGCTACCGCACGCACCTGCCAGCACCCGGCATTGTACTCGACGCCCGCCAGGCCTTCGAGGAGCTTGCGGTCGTGGATGCTCCAGTTGTACCGCGCCAATCCCGAGAGGTTGCGGGTGATGGGCCACTGGGTGGAAATGTCCACCTGCTCGATGTTGGCGTAGGCGGTGTTCGTGGTGTCGATGGAGCTGCGGGCGTAGCGGTAGGCGGCATTGAGGATGCTCCCGGGAACGGGCTGGTAGTGGCCGGCCACGGTGAGCTTCTGCGAGCGGTTGAGGCTGGGCGTGTACTGCACGGTCGCTTCCAACGCCACCGAGGGAGCCATCTGGCTGGAGACCAGTGCCACCAGGTCCGAGCTCTTGTTGTCGCTGGCGGCATTGCCCAGGGTCACCTGGGGGGGCTTGAAGTAGTAGACCTGTCCCAGGGCAGCCTTGAAGCGCTCCAGTCCGGTCGTGGATTCCACCAGGCGGCTGGTGAGGGCGAGCGTGATCTGGTTGGCGTCGCCGATGCGGTCGCCCCCCACGAAGCGGTTCTCGCTGAAGATCTGCGCGAAGTTGAAGTCCGATTCGGCGGTGGTGAAGTTGGGCAGGTTGCTCTGGTCGCGGAAGGGCACGTGCAGGTAGTAGAGCCGCGGCTCCAGGGTCTGCTGGAAGGTGCGCCCGCCCCAGGACATCTCGCGGTCGAAGTACATCCCGCCATCGATGCTGGAAATGGGCAGGGCGCGCGAGGCGTCCTCGTAGCCGGAGGAGTTCTCCCCCATGGCGTAGCGGGTCATGTGGTAGCCCGTCTTGGCCACCAGGTAGCCCCAGTTGCGGCGCAGCGGGAACGCCACCGAGGGATAGACGATCGCGCGCTGCCCGTTCACGAGCTCTGGATGGCGGAAGTTGGAGTACTCGCCGAAGAACTGCCAGTCGACGCCGTGGAAGTTCTGCTGCACGCCCGAAGCCACCAGGCGCGGGACGATGTTGTAGGGGATCGGCACCCGGGGCCCCGCGGGGTCCTGCAGCGTCTGGTAGCCCAGCGCGCGCGCCGAGAACGACCACACGTCGTCGTCGTATTGCACGATCGCGTCGCGCGGCAGGTTGGTCTGGGAGGTTGCCGCGATCTTGGTCGACAGGTCGCGGAAGTAGTCGTCGTCGGAGACCTTCTGTGCGTTGATGGCCGCGTGCCATCCGCCCCACAGCTGCTGCGCGTGCCGCCAGCCGATGAAGTAGCGGTTGCGCTCGGCGATGCGGTCCTGGGGCAGGAACTCCCCGTCGACCTGGCCGCTGTAGGACGTGTCGAGGTAGCGAAACTCGGCGCCCAGCTGCAGCCCGCGCTTCGTGTAGAGCTTCGGGGTCAGGGTCGCGTCGCGGTTCTCGGCGATGTTCCAGTAGTAGGGCAGCGCCACCTCGAAGCCGCTCTGGCCGGAAGTGCCCAGGGTGGGCGCGAGAAAGCCGCTGCGGCGCTTGTTGTCCAGCGGGAAGGAAAGGATCGGCGAGTAGAGGATCGGCAGCCCGAGGAAGTAGACCGTGGTGTTCTGCGCGCGCCCCAGGTTGGTGACGCCGTCGATTTCCAGCTCCTGCACGCGGATGAACCAGTCGTCGCGCGGCACCGGGCAGGACGTGTACTCGGCCTGGAAGAGGCGGCTCTTCTGCTTGTCACCCAGCTCCGCCCGCACCGCCTGGCCGCGCGAGGCCACCTTGCGGTCCGCGGTCTTGGGGAACTCGAATGTCGGGGATTCCATGTCGCCGGTGTCGTTGGCGAGGTTGTAGTTGAGGCGCGGACCCGTGGCGGTGTCCCCGAATCGCTCCAGGCGCACGCCGCCCGAGGCATGGGCCTTCTGCTCCTCCACCTGGTATTCGACGCGGTCGGCCCGGATGCTGGCGCCGCGCTGGCGCATGATGACGTTGCCGCTTGCCACGACCGTGCGCTCGCCTTCCCCCACGATCTGGTCGGCTTCCATGAACTTGGCGCTGTCGCGCTCGGGGCGCGCGGGCGCCAGGCGCAGCTGCTTCTCGAGGCGAAGCTGAAAATCCTCGCTCAACTGGGCTAGCGCCCCGCCGGGCAGGAGCGCGATGGCGAGCGCGATCCACAGCTTGCGGGGGCGGATCGGCGGCAGGGGCAACGGAGGAACGGATGCTAAAATAGACAGCGAAGGATACACGCAAAAGCCCGCTTCGCTTTCCCCCATGGACGATCGTTTTCGCGCTCTCGAAGCGTGGCTGGGCACGGTGTTGCCCGGCGCCGTCGCGCGCCTGGAACCGGCCTCCGCCGACGCCAGCTTCCGCCGCTATTTCCGCGTCTTCCTGCACGATGGCGCCACCCGCATCGCGATGGATGCCCCGCCCGAACGCGAGGATTCCACCCCCGCGTTCGTGCGCATCGCCGCGCTCTTCCGTGACGCGGGCCTGAATGCGCCGGAAGTCTTCGCCAGCGACTTCGCGCAGGGATTCCTCCTCCTCAAGGACCTGGGCACCCGGCCCTACCTGCAGGCGCTGCGCGAGGGCGACGTCGATCGCCTCTTCGCCGACGCGAGCACGGCCCTGGTGCGCTGGCAGGAGGTCTCGCGCGAGGGCGTGCTGCCGGAGTACGACGAAGCGCTGCTGCGGCGCGAGATGATGCTGTTTCCGGATTGGTACCTGCAGCGCCACCGGGGGTTCGAGCCCACCGCCGTCCAGCGCGAAGCCATGGAGTCGGTCTTCCGCGTGCTGCTGGCCAACGTGCTGTCGCAGCCGCGCGTCTACGTGCACCGCGACTTCATGCCCCGCAACCTGATGGTGTGCGAGCCCAATCCCGGCATCCTGGACTTCCAGGACGCGGTGCATGGCCCCATTTCCTACGACATCGCCTGCCTCTTTCGCGACGCGTATATCAGCTGGGACGAGGAGCGCGTCCTCGACGGCACGATCCGCTACTGGGAAAAGGCGCGCAAGGCGGGACTGCCGGTCAAGGCCGACTTCGGCGAATTCTGGCGCGACGTCGAGTGGATGGGGCTGCACCGCCACCTCAAGGTGGCGGGAATCTTCGCGCGCCTGTGCCACCGTGACGGCAAGCAGGGCTACGTCGAGGACGCCCCGCGCTTCCTCGGCTACATACGCCATGCCACGCGCCGCTACCGCGAGCTTGCTCCCCTGGGCGAATTGCTCGACCAGCTGGAGGGCGAGGAGCCGCGGGTGCAGTACTCCTTCTAGCCCGTGCGCTCGGCCATCGTGCTGGCGGCGGGGCGCGGGGAGCGCATGGGCGCCGTCACCGAGCGCGTGCCCAAGCCGCTGCTGCAGGCGGGAGGCAAGCCCCTCATCGAGTGGCAGCTCGAGCGCCTGGCCGCCGCCGGCTTCGACGACATCGTCATCAACCATTCACACCTGGGCTCCCTGATCGAGGAGCGCCTGGGCGACGGCCGGCGGCTGGGCGTGCGCATTCGCTATTCCCGGGAAGCACGGCCCCTGGAGACCGCCGGCGGTGTCGCGCAGGCACTGCACCTGCTGGGGCCTGATCCGGTCGTGGTGACGAGCGCCGACATCTACACGACCTTCGACTACGCCGCGCTGCGGCCGCGCGTCGAGGAGATTGCCCGGAACCCCGCGCGCACCGTCGCCCATTTCGTGCTCGTGCCCAACCCCGCCTACCACCCGGGCGGTGACATGGGCCTGGCCGACGGGCGTGTCTGCCGCTCGGGACCGCTGCTCACCTACGGCAACATCTCCGTGTTCCACCCGGGCCTGTACCGGGAGGTGGTCGCGGGGACCTGGCTCAAGATATTTCCGTGGGCCTATGCCTTCGTCGAGTCGGGCCGCGTGAGCGGCGAGGCCTTCGCCGGTGAATGGGACAACATCGGCACGCCGCAGCAGCTGGCCGCCCTGGATGAAAGGCTTAGAATTCCCCCATGAAGCTCGAGAACCCGCTGCGCATCAAGCCCTTCAAGGAGCGCCGCGCGCGCCTGGCCCGGACCCTGGGCGATGGCGTCGTGGTCCTGCCCACTGCGCGCGAATGCGCCCGCAACGCCGACGTGACCTTCGATTTCCGCTGGGACAGCGGGTTCTACTACCTCACGGGGTTTCGCGAGCCCGAAGCCGTGCTGGTGATGGTCCTGGGGGCGAAGCCACGCTCCATCCTCTTCTGCCGGGCGCGCAATGCCGAGCGCGAGATCTGGGACGGCTTCCGCTACGGGCCGGAGTCGGCGCGCGAGCTGTTTGCGTTCGACGAGGCCTATCCCTACGAGGAGCTGGATGCCCGGCTGCCGGAGCTGCTCGCCAATCGCGAGGCGGTGCACACCCCGGTGGGCGCCGACGCCGCATGGGACCTTCGCGTCGCGGGCTGGCTCAACGCCGTGCGCGCGAAGGCGCGATCGGGCGTCACCGCCCCCGCCCAGCTGCGCGACCTGCGAGCCGAGGTCGACGACATGCGCCTGTTCAAGGACGAGGCCGAGATCGCCGTCATGCGCCGCGCGGCGGAGATTTCCGGTGCGGCCCACGTCCGCGCCATGGGCGCAGCCGCGCCCGGGATGCGCGAATACGAGGTCGAAGCCGAGCTGGTGCACGAGTTCCTGCGCAGCGGCGCGCGCTCCACCGCCTATGGTTCCATCGTCGCTTCCGGCGCCAATGCGTGCGTGCTCCACTACCGCGACAACGGCGCCGAGCTTCGCAAGGGCGACCTGCTGCTGATCGACGCCGGTTGCGAGCTCGACAGCTACGCCTCCGACATCACCCGCACCTTCCCGGTGGCCGCGCGCTTCAGCGCCGCGCAACGCGACATCTACGAGCTGGTCCTTGCATCTCAGGAAGCCGCCATCCAGGCCGTGAAGCCGGGTGCGGAATTCAACGCCTACCACGAGGCGGCCACGCGCATCCTGGTGCGCGGCTTCATCGACCTCAAGCTCTGCAGCGGCAGCGTGGACAAGGTCCTCGAGGATGGCTCGTACAAGCAGTTCTACATGCACCGCACCGGTCACTGGCTGGGGCTGGACGTGCACGATGCCGGCGACTACATGCGCAAGGGCAAGTGGCGCAAGTTGAAGCCCGGCATGGTCCTCACGGTGGAGCCCGGGTGCTACATCCGTCCGGCGGACAAGGTGCCCAAGGCCTTCTGGAACATCGGCGTGCGCATCGAGGACGACGTGCTGGTCACGGCTCGCGGCCGCGACGTCCTCACCGCTGCCTGTCCCAAGAAGGTGGGCGACGTCGAGGCCGCGGTCCTCGATCGCTGATGCTGGACGTCGCGATCGTGGGCGCGGGGCCCGTGGGCGCGACGCTCGCCGCATTGCTGGCGGACTCCGGCCTGCGCATCGGCGTCTTCGAGGCGCGCCCCGGGGTCTCCGGTGACGCGCGCACGCTCGCCCTGTCCCATGGCAGCCGCGAGCGGCTCGAGGAGGCCGGCGCCTGGCCCGGCGATGCCGCCACGCCCATCACCTCCATCCACGTCTCCCAGCGCGGCGGCCCCGGGCGCACGCTCATCGAAGCCCGCGAGCAGGGCCTGCCTGCCCTGGGATACACGGTGGCATTCAGCGCGCTGGAGTCGGCGCTGGCGCAGCGCCTGCGCGCCGCGGCGGTACCGGTGCGCTACTCCGCGACCTGCAACGGCATCACCCTCGAGCCGGACTCGGCCCGGCTGAGCTTCGAGCAGGGCGAGGGCGTGGAGGCGAAGCTGCTGGTCCTTGCAGACGGCGGTGCGAACGCCGCGCGCATTCCCGGCATCGCCTTCACGACCCGTGACTATGGGCAGAGCGCGGTGGTTTCCCAGGTGCGCTGCGATCGCGATCACGGCGGCCGTGCATACGAGCGCTTCACTCCCGGGGGGCCCATGGCCCTGCTGCCCCTGCCCCAGGGCTATGCCCTGGTGTGGACCGTGGCGCCCGGGGAGGTCGAAACCCTTTGCGCCTTGCCCGAGGGCGAGTTCCTCGAGCGCCTGCAGGAGAGCTTCGGCGATCGCGCCGGGCGCTTCGTCGCCGCCAGCACGCGCGCCTCGTTCCCGTTGCGCTTGCGAAGCGTGAATTCCCCCACGGCGCTGCGTACCGCCCTGATCGGGAATGCGGCGCAGGCGCTGCATCCGATTGCCGGGCAGGGGCTCAACCTGGGATTGCGCGATGCCACGCAGCTCGCCGCGGCGATCCTCGCCGCCAGCCCCGGCGAGATCGGCGGCGCCGCGATGCTGCAGTCGTATCGCAGCGACCGCCGCCGCGATGCCGGTCGCGGCGTGGCCTTCACCGACCTGCTGGTTTCCCTCTTCGGCGATGAAAGGCGGCTGACCACCTGGGGCCGCGGCCTCGCCCTGGCGGCCTTCGACCTGTTTCCGGGCGCGCGGCGGCTGCTCGCCGAACGCATGATCCACGGAGCTCCCCCACCATGAAGCGCGACCGCATCCTCATCGCCGGTGGCGGCCCGGTCGGGCTTGGCCTCGCCTGTGCCCTGCGCAACGCGGATGTCACGGTGTTCGAAGCGGCTCCCCGGGCGGCGGAGCCGGCAGCGGAGTTCGATCACCGGGTCTACGCCATCAGCCCCGGCACGCGCGGATTCCTGCGCGACATCGAGGCCTGGGAGGGCCTGCCCGCTGCGCGTGTCGCCGCCGTGCGGCGCATGGAGATCCACGGCGATGCGGGTGCCAAGCTGGCTTTCAGCGGACGGGCAGGGATGCCGCTCGCGTGGATCGTCGAGGCGAGCCGGCTCGCCAACGCACTGGAGGCGACCGCGGTGGAGTCCGGTGTGCAGGTGGTGCGAGGAGCGCGCGTCCAGGCCGCGGCCGCGGGCGCCCAGCCCCATGTCGAGCTGGAAGGCGGCGAGCGGCACGAAGGCCAGTTGCTGGTGGGCGCCGACGGCCCCGATTCGCCCATGCGCTCGCTGCTGGGCATCAAGTTCGAGGAGTTGCCTTACGGCGAGCGGGCCGTGGTCGCCAATTTCGAGACCGGCCGGGGGCACGGTGAAACCGCACGCCAATGGTTCCGCAAGGACGGCGTCCTCGCCTGGCTGCCGCTGCCCGGAAACCGGATTTCCATGGTGTGGTCGGCTCCGGAGGCCCAGGCGCGCGAGATCGTGGCCCTGGAGCCGGTGGCGCTGGCTCAACGCGTGCGCGAGGCCGGCAACGACGAGTGCGGCGAGCTGCGGCTGGTTTCCGCCGTGGCCGACTTCCCCCTGCGCTCCATCCGGGTGCCGGATCCCGTCGCCGAAGGCGTCGCCCTGGTCGGGGATGCCGCTCATGCCGTGCATCCGCTCGCCGGTCAGGGCGTCAACCTGGGATTCCAGGATGCGCGCATGCTCGCCGAAGAGCTTGCCGAGCGCTCGTCCCTGGAGCGTCCCGGCGACTTGCGTGTCCTGCGCCGCTATGCGCGGGCGCGAAAGGAAGACGTGACCGCCATGCAATTTGTGACCGACCAGCTCGACAAACTCTTCTCCAGCGAGGCGCCGGGCGCTTCCTGGGCCCGCAATTCGGGGCTGCGGATGGTGCATTTCCAGCCTTGGATCAAGGGTTTGCTGTCGGATCGGGCCATGCGTTAAGTGCGATAATCGCAGTCAACTCCCCTCACCATTTCCGGGTTTTCCACACATGAAGATTCTTGCATCCCTGGCGGCCGCGACCCTTGCAGCGGTCCTGGCCTTTCCGGCCTTTTCCCAGGACGTCGAGCGCGTCAAGGCGGAGCTGAAGAAGAAGGTGCCTGAAGCCAACATCGAGAGCGTCCGCAAGGTCCCCTACGGCGGACTCTACGAGGTCCAGGTAGGCACCGAGCTCTATTACACGGACCAGAGCGCCGGCTTCCTCGTCCTGGGCCAGATCGTGGACCTGAAGACCAAGGAGAACATCACCGAGGTGCGCATGAAGGAGCTGAACAAGATCGAGTTCAGCGCGCTGCCGGTCGAGAATGCGGTGAAGATCGTGCGTGGCAATGGCTCGCGCAAGGTCGCGATGTTCTCCGACCCGAACTGCGGCTACTGCAAGCGCTTCGAGCGCGACCTCCTGGGCGTGAACGACATCACGGTCTACGTCTTCCTCTACCCGATCCTGTCGCCCGACTCGATGGAAAAATCGAAATCCGTCTGGTGCTCCTCCGATCGCGGCAAGGCGTGGATCGACCTCATGGTGCGTGACACCGCGCCCAAGGCGGACGGCAAGTGCGCCAACCCCTTGGACAAGAACGTCGCCTTCGGGCAATCCAAGCGAGTCCAGGGCACCCCCACGCTGATCTTCGAGGACGGCGACCGCGTTCCCGGCGTGATGCCCATCGCCGACTTCGAGAAGAAGCTGGTCGCCGGCAAGACCCCGCCCGCCAAGACCTCGATGCGCTAGCTCGAGGCGCCGGCCCTGGCTCGCGCGCTGTAGCGCCGGGCCGGGCGACTCCCATGGAGTGGGTATTCCTTGAAATCTGCGCCGCGCTGGCGGTGGCGGTGGCCATCGTCTGGTGGACGATGCCGCGCAAGCCGCGCGACGGGAAGGATGCGAGGAAGGACGAGGGCGAGCGCTAGGCGCTCAGTGCAGCACGCGCGGAACGCTCAGCGTGAACTCGGGGATGCTCGCTTCGAAGCGCGTGCCGTCCTCGGCCACCAGCTGGTAGCTGCCACGCATGGTGCCCACCGCCGTCGGGATCGAGGAGCCGCTTGAATACTCGAAGGTGTCGCCGGGCTTCAACACCGGCTGCTCGCCCACCACGCCCATGCCGCGCACTTCCTGGACCTGGTTGTCGGCATCGGTGATGATCCAGTGGCGGCTCACCAGCTGCGCCGTGGCATTGCCGTTGTTGGTGATGCGGATCGTATAGGCAAAGACGTATCGATCCTCCTCCTCATCCGACTGGTCCGGGAGGTAGGTCGAGTGGGCGGTGACCGCGATGCTGTATCTCTTGGCTTCCGGCATCTCGAAGGATGGTAGCAGGAAAAACCACCACCTTCCGGGGCGCAGGAAGCACTTTCCACGTAGAATCCGCAGCGCTTTTCGAGTGCGTCCACACATACCAATGCGCAAGGATTACCGCATCGCCCCGAGCATCCTTTCCGCGGACTTCGCGCGCCTGGGCGAGGAAGTGCGCGACGTCATTGCCGCCGGCGCGGACCTGATCCACTTCGACGTGATGGACAACCACTACGTGCCCAACCTCACCGTGGGCCCGCTGGTGTGCGAAGCGCTGAAGCCCCATTGCACCGTGCCCATCGACGTGCACCTGATGGTGAAGCCGGTGGATCGCATCATCCCGGACTTCGCGCGGGCCGGCGCCTCGATCATCAGCTTCCATCCCGAGGCGAGCGAGCACGTCGACCGCACCCTGGGCCTCATCCGCGAGCACGGCTGCAAGGCGGGGCTGGTCTTCAATCCCGCCACGCCGCTGGACTGGCTGGACCACGTGATGGACAAGGTCGACCTCATCCTGCTCATGTCGGTGAACCCCGGCTTCGGGGGGCAGTCCTTCATTCCCGGCGCGCTCGCCAAGCTGCAGGCGGTGCGCAAGCGCATCGACGCAAGCGGCCGCGACATCTGGCTGGAGATCGACGGCGGCGTGAAGGCCGACAACATCGCCGCCATCGCCGCCGCCGGCGCCGATACCTTCGTCGCCGGGTCGGCGATCTTCAACGAGCGTGATCGCGCCGCCGCCGTGGCGCGCATGCGGCAGGCATTGAAGCAGGCTACAATCGGCCCCTGAGGATCACTCCCTCCCCATTCGTTCCCATGGCACTGCGCGGATCACATTTCGGTTGGCGATGGCATAGCTGGCGCTGAAGCGCGCTCGTTTTTCGCCTGCCCGAAATACCCGTGTGGTGACTCATGACTGAAGACGAATTCCTGGCGCTCGGACGCGCCGGACACAACCGGATTGCGTTGCACCTCGAGACCTTCGCGGACCTCGACACGCCGCTGTCCATCTACCTCAAGCTCGCCAACCGCCCGGGCTCCTACCTGCTCGAGTCGGTGATCGGCGGCGAGCGCTTCGGCCGCTACTCCATCGTGGGGCTGCCGGCGCGCGAGATGCTGGAGGTGCGCGCCGGGGTGGTAACGCTCACCCGCGACGGCGAGGTGGTCCAAAGCGCCACCGAGGCCGATCCGCTTGCCTACATCGACCGCTACCTCGCGTCGTTCAGGGCGGCGCCGCTGCCTCGGGAACTGCGTTTCGCCGGCGGTTTCGCGGGCTACTTCGGCTACGACACGGTGCGCTACATCGAGCCGCGCCTGGCGCGCAGCGACAAGCCCGATCCCCTGGGCCTGCCCGAGATCCGCCTGCTGCTGTCCGACGAGCTTGCGGTCGTGGACAACCTCTCGGGCAAGCTGCATTTGCTGGTGTATGCCGAGCCCGGGCGGGATGGAGCCCACCGTGAAGCCGCCCAGCGCCTCGAGGACCTGCGCGCGCTCCTGCGCTCGCGTGCCGAGCTGCCGCCGCACGAGCCCGCCGCTAGGGCGCCGACGCCGCTGTCCAACGTGGGCGAGCGGGCGTTCTACGATGCGGTGGCGAAGTGCAAGGGCTACATCGTCGAAGGCGACATCATGCAGGTGCAGGTCTCGCAGCGGCTCACGCAGCGCTTCGAGCATTCCGCGGTGAACCTGTACCGGGCGCTGCGCTCCATCAATCCTTCGCCCTACATGTTCTATTTCGACTTCGGCGATTGCCAGCTGGTGGGCGCATCGCCGGAGATCCTGGTGCGCCGCGAGGGCGACAAGGTGACGCTGCGGCCCATCGCGGGCACCCGCAAGCGTGGCGCCACGCCGGAGAAGGATGCGCAGATGGAGCGCGAGCTGCTGGCCGATCCGAAGGAGCGCGCCGAGCACCTGATGCTCATCGACCTGGGACGCAATGACGTGGGTCGCATCGCCCGGACCGGGACAGTCAAGGTGACGGAGACCATGGTGGTGGAGCGGTATTCACACGTGATGCACATGGTCTCGAATGTCGAGGGGACCGTGGACGCGGCTCTCACGCCGATGCAGCTGCTGCGCGCGAGCTTTCCCGCCGGCACGGTCACGGGCACTCCCAAGGTGCGCGCCATGGAGATCATCGAGGAGCTCGAGCCCGAGAAGCGCAGCGTCTACGCGGGCGCGGCGGGCTACATCGGCTTCAACGGCAACCTCGACCTCGCCATCGCCATCCGCACGGGCGTGGTCAAGGACGAGAAGCTGCACGTGCAGGCCGCCGCGGGCATCGTGGCCGATTCGATCCCGGAGAACGAGTGGCGCGAGACCCAGAACAAGGCGCGCGCGGTGCTTGCCGCCGCGGAAATGGTGCATGCCGGCATCGACAAGCCCATCGAGTGAGCGCGCCATGCTGCTGATGATCGATAAGCGACATTGCCTCTGGCAGGCACCGCTTAGTTCCTGAATTTCCCTCTGTAGAACGCTGTTTGGTCGACCATGATCGACCTTGGCAATCCGAGAATTTGCGGGTACCGTGCGGGTATCCATACCCGCTTTTGGGGTGCGCGATGCTCACCGATACCCAAATCAGGAACGCCAAGCCCCGGGATCTCCCATATCGCATTCGCGCCGGGAAGGGCTTGTACATCGAGATCCGCCCCTCGGGAAAGAAGCTATGGCGGTATCGCTACCGCCTTGAAGGCACGGAGGGCGGACTCCGCGAAAACCTCTTTGCAATCGGTGAGTACGGGAAGGCTGGTCCTGAACGCGGCCAATACACCCTTGCCGAGGCCGAGCAGGAGCGCGCCAGGCTGCGCGAACTGGTTAGGGGCGGGGTACACCCGTCCCACGCCCGCCGCGAGCTCAGGAAGGCTGCTATCGAGTCCGGCGCCAATACCTTCCAGGCGGTCGCCGAGGAGTGGATCGCAGCAAACCGCGAGACCTGGACGGCTTACTATCTGAAACAGATCGAGCGGGCGTTCGCTGATGCGGTCTACCCCCAGATCGGCGACCTCTCCATCACAAAGGTCACCTCGGCGCAGCTGCTCACGATCGTCAAGAGCAAGGCGAAGGCGGCGCCGACCGTGGCCCTCCTGCTCCGGCAGTGGATGGGGGCGGTCTTCCGGTACGCAATCGCCCACCTGAAGGCGCAGCACGACCCGACCTTCGCCATCCGTCGGACGGTGAAGCGGCCGGCGGTCAAGAGCAAGGAGCCGCTGCGCCCAGGCGACATCCCTGCCTTCCGCAAGGCGGTGGCGGCGGCCGGCGGATACCGCCCGACCAAGATCGCGCTGGACCTGCTCCTCTACACGTTCGTCCGCCCAGGTGAGCTCCGCATGGGGGGGTGGTCGGAGTTCGACTTGGACGGCGCCATGTGGAGGATTCCGGCGGCGCGCATGAAGATGCGCGAGGCGCACGTCGTGCCCCTGTCGAGCCAGGCCGTCACTCTGCTGCGGGAGCTGCACAAGGTAACTGGCGGACAGCCGTGGCTGTTTCCGAATATGCGGGATCCCAAGCGGCCGATGACCAGCACAACGCTGAATCGGGCGCTCGAGCGCATGGGCTACCTCGGCCGGCTCAGCGCGCACGGTTTTCGGGCCACGGCGAGCACCTGGCTCAACGAGACAGGATTCCGACACGACGTGATCGAGCGCCAGCTCGCGCACAGGGAGCGCAACGCGGTGCGTGCCTCGTACAACAAGGCGGAGTACTTGCCCGAGCGGCGGGTGATGATGCAGCAGTGGGCCGACGCGGTCGACGCGATGGCGACAGCCGAGGATGGCAACGTGGTCCCAATTGGCGCAGCGACGAGAGTGGCTGCGTGACTGCAATGACGCAATTTGGAGGAACTCCTCGCGCCGCGACCCCCACCGGGTGGCCGACCCCCTCCGGAAATTTGATAGGTTGGCCCCATCCCGTGTGCTCGGGGAGGGCCCGGCCGGCGGCGCTGAATGGCCTCCAATAAGCGAGGAAGAGTGCGCGCTAAGGGCCAGGCACGCCACCCTCTAACTGAGGCGGAGCTGATGGTCATCGCCCAGCGCTACGTTTCGAATCTGCAGCAGGCGCAGCAGTTTGCGGTCGATGTTGATAGCGTCGTCGCCTCGCTTGCTCAACGAGCCCCGCGTTGGCTAAAGGATGCCGAAGAAGGTGGGTCCGTGCAGCGGATAGCCCCAACGGTCATAGCCCATTTCAGTGAAAGGGCAATCGAGAAGAAGAGGTGGGAGCGTGCGCGTGAAGGCTTGGGCGTGCTGGTCGCCGAATTGGACCGAATGCCTCCTGACGTTAGACGGCTGATTGGACGAGAGGCGTTCACCATCGCGGAGCGCGCCGCTGACGCCGGTGAAGATGCTGGCGAGGTCCTGCAATCTTTGCTGGGGCATTTGCGCCTTGTAGTGAAGGAGTGCATAGCTGCTATTTCCACTGGACTACCCGCGTCGGATCGGGACCTTCAGCAACGCGGGCGGCTCGGTGGCATCGCTGCGGTGTTCACCCGGCACGGTCTTCCGATTGGCATCGGAAGTGACTCGCCCTTCGTGCGTGTGTGTGAACACAATGCCGGAGTCAGCCGCCAGTTCATCAGGTCCAACCTCCCCAAGATCCGGGACGCCTTGCCGCAGCTGGTCCAGGAGACGTTTGGGTCACCGGGAATAAGGTCGAGCGGCACCGGCCAAAAATAGACCTTCGATCAAAAGACCTCCATGGGCAGTCTTGACTCACCACTTTTGGTGAGAGCCGGAGATCAACATGGAGCAAGGGAAGATCCGCAAGCAGCCGCTGAAGGCGCGGTGGGGCATGGTCGGCGACTCGACGATCGCGCGCAGGGTAAAGCACGGGCTCGTCACCAGGCCGCTGCTCGAGTGCGGCCTTCCTTTCTGGCCCGTCCATGAGATCGAGGCTATAGAGCGAGCGCGACTCCGCGGCGCCGGGGATCTGGAAGTGAAGGAACTGGTCGCTGCCCTCATGCTGGCGCGAACGCAGCAACCAGCTGGCGCGATCGCTTCAGTTGACCAGGGCGAGATTTCGCTTCAACAACCTACGTCACCGACTTGAGAGTGCCGAGATGCGTGCGCCGCCAGCCTTTCAGGTCTACGCCAGCGACGATTTGGCCAATGCTGACTACTACCTGCTGTCCCTCGCCGAGAGGGGGCTACTCGACGCAATGCGCCGTGCAGCCTGGGTTCATCGCGTCGGCGAGGTTCCACGAGACCCTGCGCAGTTGGCAACAGTAGTGCGCCGGCCCGAAGCCGAGGTTCGAGCCGCCCTCACCCCCGCCGTACTCCGATGGTTCAAGGTGAGCGCGAGCCTCTCCCTTGTCGATCCTGACCTACAGCGCCAGCACTCAGAAATGATGGCGCGTCGCGAGAAGCAGCGGGTGTCGGCGGAGGTGACGAACCGACGGTTGGGCAGAAGCTCGCCGGGAGCGCCCAAGACGGTGACCGGCACGGTGACCGACGCGGTGACCGGCACGGTGACCGACGCGGTGACCGACACGGTCCTGAGAAGAGAAGAGCAGAAGCGAAACCCGTCTTTAGGGAGAGCCATTTCAAGGACTGATGTAGTAGACGAATGGGTGGACGCTTACAAAGCGGGCGAGCCCAACTTCGCCAAGGTGAGGGGGAGCAAACAATGAAGAGGCGCGGGTTGAGCAGTCGACAAGCTACCGCTGCGAGGCAAGCGGCCTCAAGACGGAACGGGGCCAAGGGTGGAAGGCCGAACAGCTACTGGCCCGGGGCGTGCGAGCTGCTCATCAACTACTTCAACAAGGAGCCCACCGTGATGGTCACACGGGCGCTGCCGCCCGGCTCGCAGTGGCTGACGATCACCGAAGAGGTGGGCATCCCACTGCCGACTTTCGAGGGGTTCTGCTGCCTACACGGCATTCCGTACAAACGCCTGTGGCAGTGGAAACGTCGCTACCCAGAGTTTGCGGACGCGGTGGAGAGGGCCAAGAGCCATCAAACGAACATCTTCATGGTCAACGCTTTCCTCGGCTACTACCAGCAATCGTTCTGCGTGTTCTTCATGAAGGCGGTGATCATCCCGCGGCAGGCGGCCAACGCCTAAGCATCTCGGGTTTTGGGAGGGTTTTACGCGCGCGCGCGTACCCGGCTCACGTAGCTGTCCATCCAGCAGGAGATGTTTTCCAAGACCAGCGCACTCGCAGCTTCCGCATCGAGTTCGTCCAGTGCATCGGGGGCCAACACCTGATCCCCGTACCGGTTCTCTGACACCCAAGCCATAGCTCGACGTGGGTCCGCCTCCATGAGGCGCAGCACTTGGCCGTCAAGCCCAGGAAGTTGGCCTCGATCCCATGTTCCCCAGAATGCAAGCGAAAGGACATGCAGCACTGTGTCATTGCGCCAGCCGGCGGGGAGCTTTTCGCCGGCAGCCAGGTTCAACCCTTCGCTGTTGAGAGCCTGGATGATCTTTATTCGTGACGCCACGCTGGACTCAGCGGCATTCCCGCCGGTGGCTACCTTTCTGCTCTTTCGTCTTGGCTTGGCGCTCAATGATGCATGTGCGCGCCCTACCCGAGTTCAGCGAATCCGTTTCCTCCTTCGTCAGCCTCAATCCAGCCGACGCACCGTCACACTCCTTCGTGATGGTCTTGGTGCGCGGGTCGTGGTTGTAAACACATCGGCCGGTGCTGTCAGCCAGAGCGCCTTGTGTCAGAAGCGTCAGAGCGGCAAATAGGATAGTGCGACGCACATGGACCTCCAATGTCCTTGCCCACAATTGTGGGAAGACAAAGCTTAGCCTCTCCTCCGTAATTCCTCCAATAGGAGGAATCGCTTGGACCCAGCAGGGGCGTTTGGTCGGGTGCTGCGCCGCCTACGCTTGGAGGCGGGTTACACCCAGGAAGGGCTTGCGCATGAGGCAGACCTTCGGCGCACCTATGTCAGCATTCTTGAACTCGGTCAACAGCAACCGACTCTGACAACAATCCTCAAGGCGGCAAGTGCACTGGACATGTCTGCCAGCGAGCTCATGGCCTTCGTCGAGAAGGAGATGGCCACTGGCAGATCAAAGCGGGGTAGCTGAATCCGCCAAATCTCCGCGCAACTGGCGAACTCTATCCGCCAGACTGAAGTCCAGAGTCGACGCTCTCGTGGTGCTTGTCCATTTGAGCCAGACAGTCTTTTAGGGCGCTAAGGAACGCGAGTGACTCCGGGTGACCCTTGATTTTCATTTCCGCCTCCATGGTAGGAATCCCCGATGGATCGGAGCGTTCCACCCAGATCTCTACCTCACCCCTCTCCATCAGGTCTTCCCTTGTTTGGAGAACAACTGTAAGAGTCAGACTTGCGCCCACAATGACCTGGGTACTGCTCCAAGACCCCATCGTTTTCCTCTCAAAGAGTGGTCGTCTCTGCCGGGTCTAAGGTACTGCTCAGACTCCGTCCGTTTCTACATCCTCAATCGTGTGGCCTGCCTCACGAACCGTTTCGCCCAAAGACGTGAGTGAGTCCTTGAGGGCTGCCTCCGCAGCCAGTCTGGACACCCATATCGTGTGGCGCACAAGGGTTGAGTCGGGTTCCGCGGGTGAATAGGCTGTAGCTATTGCCAAGAAATCACTCGAACCCACTTGCTCCACGCGCCCCCAAAGAACGACAGCAGCCATTTGCTTCCCCAGCATTGAGCCAATAGGATCCCATTTCCGTGGAGAGGGGGCTCGAGAATGAAAACCAAACCGAAGCGTCCGATCCCGCCGGCCGGATCTCAATCTCGGGCGCCTGCGCGTTCAGAATCCGAGCCTCAACGAACTCACCGCCACCACCTATTCCACGGTGAGGTGTTTGATATCCCCGGGCACAGTGAATCTTGGGATGAGTACGTTCGGTACTGTAACGACAACCGGTGGGAGCTAATCATCGAGTCAAACAACCTCGACGGGATGGCGCCGGCACCGCCACCGCAAAAGGAACGGTTCGGAACGAAGGCACTCGTCAATTGGGTTCTTGATCGAGATGCTGAGATCGAGGATCGCCACGGTCACCGCACGGTGGATGAAGACGATTCGGATGACAACGAGTCTCAAAGAGAACTCGGACCACGCGGGAATCGCTTGTTGGAAATTGCCAACTGCACCGGAGCGACTTACTGTGCTACCCGGCTTGACGGCTGGGTCTCTGGAACTTGGCCTTCTGAGCCGCCAGTCCGCATCCGTTCGATCACCGGGGTCGCCATGCGCGGTGTTTGGATCCGCATCTCCCACCCGGTCTATACGGCGACTACGAATCGTGGGCCGGCCTTCTTGTACCCACCGGGACCAGATCGAATCGCGCGGGTCATCCTAACAACCGAGAGCGCGCATTCCGCAGGCCGGAAGGTCGCTGTGCCCAAGCCGTTGATGGGGAGGATCGAGAGTTTGAAGCCAGCACTCGAGGCGTTGGCGGCTGGTCGTGGAAACCGGTCTCGATAGCGCGAAACCGCCACCCTCGAGAGCTCTCGAAAAACTCCGGGCTTTGCCTGGCAATACAAGCTTTGTCGGTGGAGCCAGGAGGGATCGAACGCAAGCCACTCGCACAGAGAGATTTGAATGTGTTGATAGCCGCTCCTCCCGTCGTAATACCCCAAGTACCACCCCCGTTTGTGCAGGTAACGGGCATCTATGTAAGGAGCGGCGAGCGTGATTGCATAATACCGCCCGATCCCTTCGGTTTCCCTCATGCCCCTCACCCTTCCTCAGCTCGAACGTCACCTATTCAAGGCCGCCGACATCCTGCGCGGCAAGATGGACGCCTCGGAGTTCAAGGAATACATCTTCGGGATGTTGTTCCTTAAGCGCTGCTCGGATGTGTTCGACCAGCGCCGTGAACAAGTGATCGCCCAAGAGGTTGCCGCAGGCAAGTCCGAGGCCGATGCCGTAGTGAGCGCTGAGCTGAAGCGCTGGTACGGCGAGTCCTTCTACGTACCGCCTCCGTCGCGCTGGCAGTATCTGGTGAACGAGGCTCACGCCGACGTCGGGGGCTTCCTGAACCGCGCCCTCGGGGGGCTTGAAAGCAACAACTCCAGTTTGGCTGAGGTACTCGAGCACATCGATTTCTCGCGCAAGGTCGGGCAGAGCAAGATCCCCGACATCAAGCTGCGCCAGCTCATCAGCCACTTCAGCGTTCACCGGCTTCGCAATGAGGACTTCGAGTTCCCTGACCTGCTGGGCGCCGCCTACGAGTACCTGATCGGCGAGTTTGCCGATTCGGCCGGCAAGAAGGGAGGCGAGTTCTACACCCCGCGCTCGGTGGTGCGCATGATGGTGCGGCTGGTGAAGCCCGAGCAGCAGCACAGCGTCTACGATCCCTGCGTTGGCTCCGGCGGCATGCTGATCCTGGCCAAGGAGTACATCGACGAGCACGGCGGCGACGGCACCCGGGCCGATCTTTGCGGACAGGAGGCCAATGGCACCGTCTGGTCCATCGCCAAGATGAACATGCTGCTGCACGGCATCAGCACCGCCGATCTGCGCAACGACGACACCTTGGCCGAGCCGCAGCACACCGACGGCGGCGAGCTGATGCGCTTCGACCGCGTGCTGTCGAACCCGCCGTTCTCGATCAACTGGGGCACCACCGACACCGACCGTGCCGGCCAGCCGGTCTGGGCGCCCAAGTTCCGCGCCGAACGCTTCCGCTATGGTGAGGTGCCACTGGGCAGCAAGAAGGCCGATCTGATGTTCCTGCAGCACATGGTGGCGGTCACGCGCGACGGCGGCACGGTCGCTACCGTGATGCCGCACGGAGTGCTGTTCCGCGGCGGCGAGGAACGTGCGATCCGCGCCGCGATGATCGAGGCCGACCTGCTGGAGGCCGTGATCGGCCTGCCCGCGAACCTGTTCTACGGCACCGGCATCCCAGCCTGCGTGCTGGTGCTGCGCCAGCGGCAGGGCAACCATAGCGGCAAGCCGTGCGAGCGCCAGGGCAAGGTGCTGTTCGTCAACGCCGACCGAGAATACTTCGAGGGCCGAGCGCAGAACCACCTGCTACCCGATCACATCGAGAAGATCGTCAACACCTACGAGAACTTCGCTGAGGTGCCGGGTTTCAGCGCCATCGTCCCCAATGCCACGTTGCGCGAGAACGATTGCAACCTCAACATCCGCCGCTACGCCGACAACGCGCCGTCGCCCGAGCCACACGACGTGCGAGCACACCTGCTGGGCGGCGTGCCCAAGGCCGAGGTGCTGGCCAAGGCGGCGCTGTTCGTCGCCCACGGCTTGGATCCGCTGGCGCTCTTCGTCGAGCGCGACGCCAGCTACTTCGACTTCCATCCCGAGATAGCCACGCGGCAGGCCCTCAAGCCCGCGGTAGAGACGAACCCCGGCCTGTTGGCGCGCGAGCAGGCTGTGCGCCACGCCTACGACGGCTGGTGGCAGGCGCACAGCCCGCGCATCACCGCCCTGGCTGGCCAGCGCAGCTTCGTTGGCCTGCGCAACGACCTGCTGCACAGCTTCAGCGCCGCACTGGAGCCGGTGGGCGTGCTGGGGCGGTTTCAGGTACGAGGCATCGTGGCCGGCTTCTGGGACGACGGTAAGTACGAGTTCATGACGCTGATGGCCCGTGGCGCCAAGGGCGTGGTCGATGCCTGGCGCACCAGCATCCTGACCGCGCTGGACGACGAGCAGAGCAAGGACAACCCGCTGGACCACAAGATGGTCAAGTTCCTGATGTCCGGCTTCGTTGATGCGCTGGCTGAGCTGGAAGCGCGCAAGGCCGAGCTGGACAGCCAGATCAAGGCAGCCACACCCGACAAGGCGGGGGGTGAGGATGGCGATGACGCCGAGACCAGCGACGACGAGCCGGCGGTGGGCGAGGCGCAACTCAAGGATTGGAAAAGGCAGCTCGCCACGCTCAAGAAAGACGTCAAGGCCCAGGAGCAGGGCTTCGCGCAGCGGCTGAACGCGGCAGTCGATGCGCTGGACGAGGCCGGCGCGGCCGCGCTGCTGCTGGCGATCCTACGCAACGACATGCAGGTGATCCTGGAGCGGTACATCAGCGCGCAGCGGCAGCAGGTCGTTGGGTCGTTCGAGAACTGGTGGGACAAGTACCGGGTGATGTTGACGGCCATCGAGCAGGAGCGCGATGCCTCTGCTGAGTCCCTGCGTTCGTTCCTTGGTCGGCTCGGCTATGTTTGATTCTGTGAATGGTCACAAGCGCGAGCTTCTGCGCGACATCGCAGAACCCGTCGATGGTGCATTCGTTGACGGTCCATTCGGATCCAATCTCAAGTCGGACGAATACGTTGAAGTGGGCGTTCGCTTGATTCAACTCCAGAACATCGGTGACGGGTACTGGAAGGACGACAACAAGAAGTACATCACCGACCGGAAGTTCAGATCGCTCATGCGTCATGGCGCGATAGCGGGTGACATTGCCATTGCAAAGATGGCTGATCCGGTTGCACGGGCCTGCATCGTTCCTCGCGGTCAGGAGCAGTACGTCGTCGTTGCCGACTGCATCCGGCTTCGGGTTGACCAAGCTCGATTCGATCCACGCTACATCGTGCGGGCGATCAACAGTCACGAAACAAGGATTGAAGCGGAGAGAAAGAGCATCGGATCAACGCGGATCAGGATCAACCTCGGAACGCTCAAGACCGTCAGTTGCCTCGTTCCGCCTTTGGTCCAGCAGAAAGCGATCGCCGAAATCCTCGACACCCTCGACGCGACCATCCACCAAACCGAGGCGATCATCGAGAAGCTCAAGCAGGTCAAGCAGGGGCTGCTGCACGACCTGCTGACCCGCGGTATCGACGCCAACGGCGAACTGCGCCCGCCGCAGAGCCAAGCGCCCCATCTCTACAAAGAATCGCCGCTGGGATGGATTCCGAGGGAGTGGGCCCTTCAGCATTTCGGCGATCTATGTGAGTCAAGTGCGTTTGGTCCGCGATTCCCGGGTGATGCATACGATGCCGACGGTCCCCTGGCCACTCTGCGTACTACCGATATGGACGACGAGGGAAACATCGAACTATCGACGATGCCCCGCGCTGCAATCAGTCCGCAGGCTTTCGCTGTGCACCTCCTGCAGCCGGGCGACCTCGTGATCTCTCGTAGCGGTACATGCGGGGTTACCGGGGTCTTCGACGGCCACGCCATTGATGTCGTCCCAGGTGCCTTTCTCATTCGCTTCCGCCTGAGCGACAGGCGCCACGCACAGTTCTTCCGCCGATACTTCAATTCCGTGATTGGCCGCCCCCGACTCAGCCGACTCGCAGTTGGCGGAGTACAAAAAAACATCAAGGGGACGGACGTTCTAAAGACCTTGGTGGCTGTTCCGCCCCCGGGGGAGGCAGTCGCATGTGAGCGGATCATTGACGCACACGAGCAAGACAACCGCGATCATCGAGTCGAAGTCAGAAAGCTGAGCGAGTTGAAAGCCGGCCTCATGGATGACCTGCTCACCGGTCGCGTCCGCGTCACCCCGCTGCTGGCCTGACCGAGCGAGCACACGATGGGCTGGGAACTCGAAGCCGTCGATAAGCCCTTCGTGGAGCAACTCACATCGATGGGCTGGAGCTACCTTGAAGGCGACCTTGATACCCCTGCCCGCACCGGGCGCACCGCCTTCACCGAGGTAGTACAGGAAGCCACGCTGCGCCGCCAGCTCCACGCGCTGAACCTCGATGGCGCTGGCCAGCCCTGGCTCGACGACGAGCGCCTGTCGCAGGCCGTCGGCGCGATCACCCGCATCCCAGCGCACCGGTTGATGGAGGCCAACCAAGCGGCTACCGAGCTGCTTCTGGGCGGCCTGACGGTCGAGGGCCTGCCCGGCTGGGACGGCGGCCGCGGCCAGACGGTCCACTTCATCGACTGGGCGCACCCCGAGCGCAACGAGTTCACTGTCGTCAGCCAGTACCGCGTGGACTGCCCGCCGGGCTTCACCCGCGGCAAGGCGTTTGTCGTGCCGGACCTCGTGCTGCTGGTGAACGGCATCCCGCTGGTGGTGGTGGAGTGCAAGAGCCCAAGCGTGCCCGAGCCACTGGCCGACGCCGTCGATCAACTGCGCCGCTACAGCAACCAGCGGCGCGCCAGCGGCGAGGTGGACGACAACGAGGGTAACGAGCCGTTGTTCCACACCAATCAGTTGCTCATCGCCACCAGCTTCGACGAGGCGCGCGTGGGCAGCGTGGGCGCCGCCTTCCGCCACTACGCGGCCTGGAAAACCGTGGTCGGCCCCGACGGCCAGGGCACCGAGGCTGAAGCTGCTGCTGCGCTCGGCAAGACCAAGCTCTCCGAGCAGGAGTGGCTGGTGGCCGGCCTGCTGCGCCCGGCGCACCTGCTGGACGTGGTGCGGCACTTCATGTTGTTCATGGCCGCTGACGGGCAGACGGTGAAGTCGGTCTGCCGCTACCAGCAGTACCGTGCGGTCAGCCGGGCCATCCACCGCCTGCGCACCGGCAAGACCAGACACCAGGACGGCGAGCACGACCGTCGCGGGGGCATCGTCTGGCACACCCAGGGCTCGGGCAAGAGCCTGACGATGGTTTTTCTGATGCGTAAGCTGCGCACCGATGCGCTGCTGCGCCGATTCAAGGTGGTGGTAGTGACCGACCGCCATGACTTGGAGCGCCAGCTCTCCGACACCGCTACGCTCACCGGCCAGAACGTGCTGCGCGCCACTTCGGCCGACGATCTGAAGGGCCAACTGCGCCGCCAGGGGCCAGACATCTTGTTCGGCATGATCCAGAAGCAGCGCGGTGGTGATGCCGCCGGCGAGCCCGGGCTGAGGGCAGAGGACTTGCCCAGGGCCGCTGCACGTGAGCCGGCCCCGGTGGACGTGCTGAACGAGGACGAGGCTATCCTGGTGCTGGTGGACGAGGCCCACCGCAGCCAGGCCGGCGACCTGCAGGCCGCGCTGCTGGCCGGTCTACCCAACTGCGCGCGCATCGGCTTCACCGGCACGCCCATCCTGATGGGCGACAAGAAGCGCACACACGAGATCTTCGGCGACTTCATCGACCGCTACACCATCCGCGAGGCCGAGGCTGACGGCGCCATCGTGCCCATCCTCTATGAGGGCCGGACAGCACACGGCGCAGTGAAGGACGGCGCCAACCTGGACGACCTGTTTGAGGACCTGTTCCGCGAGCACACGCCCGAGGAGTTAGAGGCGATCAAGGCCAAGTACGCTACCAAGGGCCAGATCTTCGAGGCACCAGACCTCATCCGTGACAAGGCGCGCGACATGCTGCGCCACTACGTCACGCACATCCTGCCTAACGGCTTCAAGGCCCAGGTGGTGGCCTACAGCCGGCTGGCGGTGGTGCGCTACCTGGATGCCTTTATCGCTGCGCGCGACGAACTGCTGGCCGAAGCCGAGGCACTAAGCCCCGAGGACAAGGCGCTGGACGACGAAGCGCTTTGCACCCGTCCGCCGGCGGTGCAGGCCCAGGTGCAGGCATGGCGCTGGCGCGAGCTGCTGGCCCGGATCGAATTCGCGCCCATCATCTCGGGTGGCAACAATGACGATCCGGTCTGGAAGCAGTGGACCGAGAGCGCGGCGCAGGAGCAGCGCATCAAGCGCTTCAAGCAGCCCCTGCTGCATGCAGAGCCGGCCAAAGCCGACCCGTTGGCCTTCCTGATCGTGAAGTCGATGCTGCTGACGGGCTTCGATGCGCCCATCGAGGGCGTGATGTACCTGGACCGACCGATCCGCGAGGCAGAACTGCTGCAGACCATCGCCCGCGTGAACCGCACGGGCCACGGCAAGCAGTTCGGCATCGTGGTGGACTACTACGGGCTGGCGCACCACCTGAAGGAGGCGCTGAACGTCTATGCCGACGAGGACGTCAACGGCGCGCTACAGAGCCTGCGGGACGAGATCCCGGTGCTGCGCGACCGGCACCTGCGCGTTTTGGACCTGTTCCGCAGTCGGGGCATCGACGGCTTGGCCAACACCGAGGTCTGCGTGGAGGCGCTGGCCGACGAGCGGCTGCGCGCGGAGTTCGCGGTCAAGCTCAAGGCGTTCATGGAGACGCTGGATGTAGTCCTGCCGCGGCCCGAGGGCCTACCCTTTGTGTCCGATGCCAAGAGGCTGGCCTTCATCTACGCCCGCGCCCGCAACCGCTACCGCGACACTCCTGTGCTGGGCAAGGACGTGGGCGCCAAGGTGCGCAAGCTGATCGACGACCATGTGGTGTCAATGGGCGTGGACCCGAAGATCCCGCCGATTTCGTTGACCGACGCGGATTTCGGAACTCACGTCGCGCGCGAACCAAACGACCGCGCCAAGGCTTCCGAGATGGAGCACGCCATTCGCGCCCATATCCGCGAGCACCTGGATCAGGACCCGGTGGCCTACCGAAAGCTGAGCGAGCGGCTGCGCGATGTGCTCGACAAGCTCGGGGAGCAGTGGGACTTGCTGACGCAGGCGCTGCAGGGGCTGGTTGACGAGATCAAGTCCGGGCATGTGGCACCGGATGAGCGACTACCTGAGTTACCAGAGCACTACGGTCCCTTCTTGCGTCTGATGGTGGACACAGCAGCGGGCGACCAGGCGATTGGCGATGCACAGCGAAAACTGCTGGTGGACCTGACGGTGGAGGTGGTGGACACGATCGCCGCCGAACTGGTGCCCAACTTCTGGCGTCCGAACCGACAGCCGGCCCAAGATGCGCTGAACACGCGCATCTTCGAGCTGCTGATGAAGTCGCGCCTGCTTCCGACACCGCAGATCGAGGCGCTGGTAGACAGGCTGATGGAGCTGGCCCGGGCCAACCATGATCGCCTGATGAAGACATGAGCACGCTGACCGTCCACGATCTGCGGTTCGAGGTGCGGCGCAGCCACCGAAGGCGGGCTATGGAAATCACCGTGGACCGCGGCGGTGAACTGATCCTATCGGCGCCGCCCGAGGTGCCCGACGCCAAGCTGCGAGACTTCGTGCAGCGGAAGCGGATGTGGGTCTACAAGCAGTTGGCGCGCCATGACGCGCTGCCGACTGTAACGCCACGCAAGGTATTCGTTGAGGGTGAGGGCATTCCCTACCTGGGTCGCAGCTACCGGCTGCGGCTGGTGACGCAATCCGATTCGGCCGTGAAGTTGGCTGGCGGGCGTTTCGTCATGCTGAAGGCGCTGGCGCGCGATGGGCGCGAGCATCTGATCCGTTGGTATTGTGACCGCGCACGCCCTTGGCTTGGAGCAAAGGTGAACGATTACGCGGCACGCATGGAGGTCATGCCGGCCGGCGTCCGAGTTCAGGATCTCGGATACCGGTGGGGGTCCTGCGGTAAGGGTGACTGGCTTTACTTCCACTGGAAAGCGATCCTGCTGCCCGCGCACATCGCCGAATACGTGGTAGTTCACGAGATGGCCCACCTCCATGAACCGCATCACACACCTGAGTTCTGGCGCCGTGTGGAGCGAGCGATGCCGGACTACCTACGACGCAAGCAGTGGCTTTCCGAACACGGCGGAGAGGTTGAAGGGCTGTAGACCGAACTACGGACCCATATTTCTGGCCGCGCCTGGCGGCGGGGGGCGGCTGATACCCTCCGGAGAGGGGCAAGGTTCTCAGTCGGCTTACAGGGGCACCAAATTGGCCGTGGGAACCGGGCCATGACCCGTCCAGTCCAAGGGTTTGACAGTGCTATTCTGCAAGGCCACAATCAAATTCATTGGCCGCCAACCTTTTGAGCGGTAGAAACAAGCCTTCTTCACTCCGCGCCTTGGCAACCACAGGCCCATGAGCCTTTCTGCCCTTCTGAACTGACGCGCGCGGACAAGCTGTGCACCCCTCCATGACCTCCGACCTTCGCGCTGACAGCGGGCTCCCGGATTTCGTCAATCCGCCTGTTGATGAGGTGGCTCTGTCGATTCAGTTCCCGACTGTGAAGGGGCTGGCGGTCCCACATTACGGGCTCCTGTTTCATCGAATCCGGGAGGACTACCCGCGTTTCGAGGTCCAGCCGCCCATAGCAAACGTTGTTGAAAACCTTGCCTCTCGCAGCAAGGGTGGACGAGCCGGCATCCAGCTGCTTACTGAGCCCCAGGTGCGTTGCTGGTTCATGGACCGAAGCGAGAACTACCTCATCCAGGTTCAAAACGACCGCTTCGTTTGCAACTGGCGAAAAGTTAGGGGTGACGAGGCGTACCCGCGCTATCCCCTGCTGAGGGAGCGCCTTGAGAAGGAGTGGGCGCGTTTCTGCACCTTCTTAGCTGATGAAGGATTCACGGAACCGCAGGTCAATCAGTGTGAGGTGACTTACGTCAATCACATCGAGTACGACAAGGGATGGCACGGTTTCGGCGAGCTGGGCAAAGTGATTGAGTCCTATTCCATTCCGTCTGCGAGCCGGTTCTTGCCTGTGCCTGAGCAGGTCAGTATGCAAGTGGCCTATCGAATAGAAGATAGGGGCCGGCTTCACGTGTCATTTAAGCCGGTCATTCGCGGTATGGACGCGAAGGAAGTGTTGCAGCTGACGTTGACAGCACGTGGGGCCCCGTCTTCGTCAAGCACCGAGTCGGCACTTGCGTGGCTCGACTTGGGCCGCAAGTGGGTAGTGCGAGGCTTCGCGGACTTCACCAACAACAACATGCACAAGATCTGGGAGAAGAAATGATCGGAGCTCTCGCCACAAACCCTCAGCGCGATTTGCCGACCTTTCACAGCAACCTTGGCGCGACGGTAAACAGATCTATCGCGGTAGCTGGGATAGCGCTGTGGAGGCTTGAGGCGCTCAAAAAGGTTGGGCGGTTTGCCGCCTTGCCTTTCAATTGGGATAGCCATGAGAGCGCAGCGCCATCGATAGCCGTGCGTCAGACGGCGCTCGATTTGATTCTTCGCGTCCCGAGCGACGACCTGCCTGCGCCCGCTGTTGTTCCAATCTCGGGTGGCGGTATCCATCTCGAGTGGGCGGTTGATGAGCGGGAGCTGGAGATTTCAATCGAACCAAGCGGCAGGGTTGACGCCTTACGGGTTGAGGACGGGGTTCCAGTCGAGGATGACCCGGATAGAGGCGATATCGACGCCTTGTTTACCTGGCTCGTCCACCAATAGCGTCACGGTAGCGGTGCCGAATGGCGGACCTACGGCCTGCCGACGACGCCACTATTCCCGATGACGAGTTTCTCTACCTGCGCGTCTATGCGCACGCCGACGCCCTGCTGGAAGTAGACGGCGGAGGTTTTCGCCCAACTTCGGGTGGAGTACGAGGTCGAGATCTAAACGCCCCCACCTCATCAGATCTCTCCTCGCTGTGCACGCCGCAGGAGACACGAGATCGTGGAACGAATGGTGGTTTTCATGTGGTCCAGATTACTGCGGGGCAACTGCGCGCACTCGGGTTAAGGGTGTGCCGGGACCCCATCCTCGAACCTGCCCCGGGCCAGCCGAGTAACCCAGCGCACGCTCACATCTACGGTAGCCGAGTGAATCCGAGCGATTGTCCACAGCCCGGGGACCTGACTGGTGGCCTAACAGAGGGGGAGCGCGGGCGCTTGGCGCGTTCCGCTCGCCTCGTCCTACGGGGTGCTGTGCAGCTGTAGTGGTGACGGCCAGATGCTCGTTTGCCATAATGAGTACATGCGAGCCTCGGTCTTCTCCCGCACCCTGCCCCGTTGGCGTTGGCGCCTGCCGCCTGCCTGACCTGACGTAAGTCCCCGCTTCGTGTACGCGAGCGGGTATCCCATAAAGAAACGGTGAAAAACTTTCGCCTAAGTTACTGAGGCGTAAGCGAAAACGGGCTCGCCATGCTTCTCATGATCGACAACTACGACTCCTTCACCTACAACCTGGTGCAGTACCTGGGCGAACTCGGCCAGGAGGTGAAGGTCGTGCGCAACGACGAGATGGACGTGGGCGCCATCGAGGCGCTGGGCGCGGAACGCATCGTGATCTCCCCGGGCCCCTGCACGCCCAACGAGGCCGGCGTGTCGCTCGAGCTGATCAAGCGCCTGGCGGGCAGGGTGCCGATCCTGGGCGTGTGCCTGGGCCACCAGGCCATCGGCCAGGCGTTCGGCGGGCGCATCGTGCACGCGAAGACGCTGATGCACGGCAAGGTCTCGCGCATCCACCACCAGGGTCGCGGAGTCTTCGCGGGCCTTCCCACCCCCTACGATGCGACGCGCTACCATTCCCTCGCCATCGAGCGCGAGTCCTGCCCCGCGGAGCTGGAAGTGACGGCCTGGACCGATGACGGCGAGATCATGGGCGTGCGCCACCGCTCGCTCGCCATCGAGGGCGTGCAGTTCCATCCGGAATCCATCCTCACCGAGCACGGCCACGCGCTGCTGCGCAACTTCCTCACCGCCTAGAAAGACGCGCCATGTTCACGCCCCAGGAAGCCATCAACCGCCTCTGCGACAAGCGCGAGATCTTCTACGACGAGATGGTCGACCTGATGCGCCAGGTGATGGAAGGCAAGGTGCCCCCGGTCCAGCTCGCCGCCATCCTCATGGGCCTGCACGTGAAGACCGAGTCGGTCTCGGAGATCGCCGCCGCCGCCGCCGTCATGCGGGAATTCTCGACCAAGGTGGACTCGGCCGGGCTCGAGCACCTGGTGGATACCTGCGGCACGGGCGGCGACAAGGCCCACACCTTCAACATTTCCACCACGGCCGCCTTCGTCTCGGCGGCCGCGGGCGCGCGCGTGGCCAAGCACGGCGGGCGCTCGGTGTCGTCGCAATCCGGCAGCGCCGACGTGCTCGAAGCGCTGGGAGTCAACCTGACCCTCGATGCCGCCCAGGTCGCCGAGACGCTGCGCACCGTCGGGCTGGGCTTCATGTTCGCCCCGAACCACCATCCGGCCATGAAGCACGCCGCGCCGGTGAGGAAGGAACTGGGCATGCGCACCATCCTCAACATCCTGGGGCCCCTCACGAATCCGGCCGGGGCCCCCAACCAGGTCATGGGCGTCTTCCATCCGGACCTGGTGGGCATCCAGGCCCGGGTCCTCAAGATGCTCGGCAGCCGCCACGTGCTCACGGTGCACGGCGTCGACGGCCTGGACGAGATCAGCATCAGCGGGCCCACGCACGTGGCGGAGTTGAAGCACGACTTCATCACCGAGTACTCCATCGAGCCGCGGCAGTTCGGCCTCGACACGGCGCCGCTGGAGGCCATCCAGGTGAAGGACGCCGCCGAGTCCCGGGCGCGCCTGGAGGCGGTGCTCGCCAACCAGCCGGGGCCTTCGCGCGACGTGGTGATCCTCAACTCCGCGGCGGCACTCTACGTGTCCGGCCTTGCGGCCAGCCTGTGGGATGGCGTGGCCCTGGCGCGCGATGCCATCGAAAGCGGTGCTGCACGGGCGAAGCTGGACCAGCTGGTCGCGCACACGCGCGCCTACGCCAAGGCCTAGCCATGGCGCATGTGCTCGACCGCATCCTGGCGGCCAAGCGCCAGGAAGTGGATCTCGCCCGCCAGCGACTGCCGCTGGGCGAGCTTCGTCGCCAGGCCGAGGGCGCTTCCGCCCCCCGGGGCTTCGAGCGCGCCTTGCGCGCGTGTATCGCCCGGGGACAGCCTGGGGTCATCGCGGAGATCAAGCGCGCCAGCCCCAGCAAGGGACTGATCCGCGCCGACCTCGACCCGGCGCAGGTCGCCGCTTCCTACGAGGCCGGCGGCGCCGCCTGCCTGTCGGTCCTTACGGATCGCGAGTTCTTCGGTGGCGGCCCGGATGACCTGAAGGCGGCTCGGGCGGCCTGCAGCCTGCCGGTCTTGCGCAAGGATTTCATGCTCGACCCCTACCAGGTCTACGAGGCCCGCGCCTGGGGGGCGGACTGCATCCTGCTCATCATGGACGCGGCCCCGGAGGCTGTGCTCAAGGAACTGGAAGCGGTTGCCCTGGGCCTCGGCATGGACGTGCTCCTCGAAAGCCACGACGCGGCCCAACTCGCGAGCGCCCTGACCTTCAGCAGTCCCCTGGTGGGCATCAACAATCGCGACCTCAGGACCTTCGAGACGCGGCTGGAGACCACGCTGGAGCTGGCTCCACGCCTCCCGCCGGACAAGCTCCTGGTCACTGAAAGCGGCATCGCCACGCCGGCGGATGTGGCCAGGTTGCGGGCGCATCAAGTGAGCGCCTACTTAGTGGGAAGTGCCTTCATGGCCGCAACCGAGCCTGGAAAGGAGCTCAAGAGGCTGTTTTTTGAGGCTTCTGCGGGTGTGGCAGGTTAGCAACAACGCCCCTTGTTTGTTGCAGGATTCCCGAAAAACCCCTTGAGCGAAGGGCGGGGCTTTGGCATCATGCGAGTGGCTTCTCAAAAGAATTCGGGAGAAGTTTCAAGAATCCGGGCCTAGAAACGCCCACCGAGGTTCCCCAAGAATTGCTCACAAGTAAGACGGCCTCACTTCAACAAAGGAGATTCTGATGAACAAAAAGCTGATCGCCCTGGCTGTTGCCGGCGCCTGCATTGCGCCGGAGGCCATGGCTCAGACCGCCAACCCGGTGACCCTCTACGGGCGCGTGTACGTCAACTTCGAATCCGTCGAGGCCAAGGGACCGAACCCGCTGCCGCGCCGCAATCGAGTCGAGGATCGCGTTTCGCTGTTCGGCATTCGCGGCACCGAGGATCTGGGTGGCGGGCTCAAGGCCTTCTTCCAGCTCGAGACCCCTTTCCGTCCTGACCAGAACGACACCACCTTCGCCAGCCGCAACAGCGCGGTCGGCCTGCAAGGCGGCTTCGGCAGCATCCTGCTGGGCCGTTGGGATACCCCGATGAAGGTCACGCAGACCGCGGTCGACCCCTTCGGCGATATCGGCCTGGGTGACATCACCGCGGCCGCGCTGCGTTCCGGCACCTTCAGCCAGCGCATGCAGGACAGCGTGCAGTGGTGGTCGCCTGACTGGGCCGGCATCACCGTGCGCGCCATGTACGTGGCCAACGAGGGCAAGCTCACCTCCGGCGCGAACCCGCAGGCTTACGGCGCCTCCGTCGCCTACAGCAAGGGCCCGATCTACCTGGCCTACGCCTACGAAGAGCACAAGGACGTGATCGGCAGCACCCGTACCGGCGCTGGCGCGCTCACCGCGCCGACCCCGGGCCTGAAGGAAAAGGGCAACGCGATCGCCGGCCGCTTCACGTTTGGCCCGGCACGCCTGTCCGCCCAGTACGGCGAGTACAAGCGCACTGGCGCGACCACGAACAAGGGCTACATGCTCGGCGGCGACTACACCGCTGGCAAGAACGTGTTCCTGGCCTCGTACCAGAACTCGAAGGATGGCGGCACCAACGGCCTGGCGACCGGCCAGCCCGAGTGCGATGTGTGGGCCGTGGGCTACCGCTACGACTTCACGCGCCGCACGTCGTTCATCGCGGAATATGCGAAGGTCGACAACAACGCGGCCACCAACGCTGCCGGCGCCGTTGTCGCGGCCTCGAGCGGCACGTGCGCCTTCGGCCAGGGTGGTATCGGCCAGGCGGCGGGCAACGATCCGCAGGGCTTCTCCTTCGGCATCCGCCACGTGTTCTAAGCGGTCAGCAAGACAGCAACTGGCACAATGGGGCGCGGCGAAAGCTGCGCCCCTTTTTCTTTTCCCGCGGACATGCTGAGCCCCCTCGACCACCTCATCGCCGCTGCCGACGAGGCACTTCGCACCCTGGCGGGGGTTACCCCGGCCTCAAGGGTGACGCCTGGGCGTGATGAACCTGGCGGCAGCGACGCGCGCCACTCGGCGGGCCTCATGCGCGTCAATCACACCGGTGAGATCTGCGCACAGGCGCTCTATAGCGGCCAGGCGCTGTTCGCCCGCGCACCCAAGGTGCGTGAGGCCCTGAAGTCAGCGGCATCGGAGGAGCGCGACCACCTGGCGTGGTGCCGAGGGCGCCTGCAGGAACTGGGCGCCAGGCCCAGCGTGCTCGATCCCGCCTGGTACGCCGGCTCCTTCGCCCTGGGCGTGGTTTCGGGCGCGGCCGGTGACCGGTGGAGCATGGCGTTCCTGGCCGAGACGGAAGCCCAGGTGGAGCGCCACCTGGAGGGTCACTTGCAGGCGCTGCCGCGGGACGATCGCCGCAGCCGGGCCGTCGTGACGCAAATGCGCGAGGACGAGCGGCGCCATGGGGCCATGGGCCGTGCGCTTGGAGAGACCGAACTGCCCACCCCGGTGAAGCTTGCCATGCGGCTCGCCTCGCGGGTGATGACCCGCACCGCGTACTGGGTCTAGCCCTAGCCTTCGACGATCTCGCAGGTCCAGGCGATTTCAGCCGTGTGGGCGACCATCGCCGTTGCCGAGCAGTACCTTTCCTTCGACAGGGTGATGGCGCGCTCCACCTGGTTGCGCGCGAGACCCTTGCCCGTCACGACATAGCGGAAGGTCACTCGCGTGAACACCTTCGGGTCCTGCTCCGCGCGCTCGGCGTCCAGCTCCACGACGCAACCGGACACGGCCTGGCGAGCCTTCCGCAGGATGTGGACCACGTCGATGGCGCTGCAGGCCCCGGTGCCCATGAGGACGAGCTCCATGGGCCGCGCACCCAGGTTTCGGCCGCCGATGTCGGGCGCGCCATCCACGACCACGGCGTGTCCGCTGCCACTTTCGGCCACGAAGGTCATGCCCTCAACCAGCTGTATGCGTGCCTTCAAGCGACACCCTCTTTCGGCGGATCGAGCCACACCTTGGTCAAGTCCCAGGCGATGGCCAGGAGCGCCGGACCGACGAAGAGGCCAATGAAGCCGAAGGCGACAGCCCCGCCGAAGACCCCCAGCACCACCAGCAGCATCGAGAGGTTGCCGGCGCGGCTCATGAGGATGGGCTTGATGAAGTTGTCGACCATGCTGATGACGCCGATGCCGTAGACCACCATGAAGATCGCCCAGCCGGTCTTGTCCGCGGAATAGAGCCACGCAGCGGCCCCACCCCAGACCAGCACGGGGCCCATGGGGACCAGGGAGAGGATGAAAGTGAGCGCCGCCAGCAGGACCGCGCCCGGGACGCCAGCGATGACGAAGCCCAACAGGGCCACCAGCGCCTGGGCAAATGCGGTTCCGATGAGCCCGTAGGCCACGCCTTTCACGGCCCGCTGGGCGGTCTCCACCAGCAGCGCACCCTGCTCGCGGCCGGCCAGGCGGCTCATGCCCCCGAACACCAGCTTCCGTACGCGCTCGCCGTCGCGGTAGAGGAAGAAGGCGACGAACACCGCAATGAGGATCTGGACCAGGCCTTCGCCGATGGCCCCACCCAGGGCCACCAGCATCGTCTTGGCAGGGTCGGCAAGGCGCTTGGCCAGTGCCACCAGCTCCTCGCGGCTTTGCATCAGCAGGTGCCAGTACTCGCCGATGGCCGTGCCGACCAGCGGCAGGTTGGTGATGAAGGCGGGAAGGGAGAGAGCCTCCCGCTGGGCGAGGAAATTGCGCACCGTCTCCACCATGGAGGAGGAATAGACGATCAGGCTTTGCGCAGCCAGCGCCACCGGGACGGTCAGGGCTACGACCATCGCCAGGACCAGCGCCAGGGCCGCGGCGCTGTTTCGCCCCCCCCACCGGGTGCGCAGCCAGTCGTAGGCCGGCCAGGTGGACATGACCAGGACGCCGGCGAACAGGATCGCCCCGACGAAGGGCCTCAGGACCAGGGCGCAGCCCAGCAGCAGCAGCACCACCGCAGCGGCACGGGCGTTCTGTTCGAAACGGGTGGGTTCCATGGGCTGGCTGGGTCGCGGGGGAACCCGGATTCTATAGAAGCCGGGGTTTGACACAAAGTGATGATTTACCTATAATTTCGGGCTCGCAGTTCCCAAAACTCAGCGGCCAAAGTATTGGCATGGCTCAGCCACAGGCGAGCCTGCCAGCACCCAGGGTTGCGTATTACATAGGAATCACCACCATGAAGACCTTCTCGGCCAAGCCGGAAGAAGTCCGTCGTGACTGGTTCGTCGTGGACGCCACGGACAAGGTCCTGGGTCGTCTCGCGGCGGAAGTCTCGCGGCGCCTGCGCGGCAAGCACAAGCCCGAATTCACTCCCCACGTCGACACCGGCGACTACATCGTCATCGTCAACGTGGAGAAGCTTCGCGTCACGGGCGCCAAGGCCCAGGACAAGAAGTACTACCGCCACTCGGGCTACCCGGGCGGCGTGTACGAGACCAATTTCACCAAGCTCCAGCAGCGCCACCCGGACCGTGTGCTCAAGCTCGCGGTGAAGGGCATGCTGCCCAAGGGACGCCTGGGCTACGCCATGATCAAGAAGCTCAAGATCTACGCCGGCGCCGAGCATCCCCATACCGCGCAGCAGCCCAAAGTCCTCGAGATCTAAGGAGCCAACATGATCGGCAAATACAACTATGGGACGGGCCGCCGCAAGAGCGCCGTGGCTCGCGTCTTCCTCAAACCGGGCAAGGGCAACATCGTCGTCAACGACAAGCCGGTGGACGTGTTCTTCTCCCGCGAGACCGGCCGCATGATCGTGCGCCAGCCCCTGGAGCTCACCAACCATGCGCAGACTTTCGACGTCATGGTGAACGTCTTCGGCGGCGGCGAATCCGGCCAGGCCGGCGCGGTCCGCCATGGCATCACCCGCGCGCTGATCGAATACGATCCCACGCTGAAGCCCGCGCTGTCGAAGGCCGGGCTCGTCACGCGCGACGCCCGCGAGGTGGAGCGCAAGAAGGTCGGCCTCCACAAGGCGCGCCGCCGCAAGCAGTTCTCGAAGCGCTAAGGGTTCCGGCTCGCTTCAAGTCCGAACAAAGCCGCCGCCCGCGGCTTTGTTCGTTCTGGGACCCCTGCCAGGCTAAGGAAATGCTCCGAAACAGGTTGCATGCGCCGATTGGCCACCAGTGCGGTAGCGCACTGCGCCACACGCGGGTTGCCGCTAGCTTGCGTGGCATGGACGTCGCACTTGACCTTGCCGCCAGCCGCCATGGTGGCGCCGCCATGGGGACGACATGCGGGGCATAGGCCGCCGCCTGCGCAGCAACTTCGGCATCGGCTCGTCGCGGATGGCGATCCGCTCGCAGCTCGCCTGGTACTGGCGCTGGCTCCTCAACCTGCTGCTGATGGTCCTGGTGGGCGGCGTGGTCTGGTGGCTGGTGCAGAACAGCTACCGCATCACCGGCTTCAACCAGGAAGAGGCCAAGCAGAGGCTCGCGTCCCTCACCGAGGAAAACCGCAAGCTCAAGCAGGACCTGGACTCGGCCAAGGGCACGCTGATCGAGCGCGAACGGATGCTGCAGATCGACCGGGCGGCGCAGACCGAGCTTGCGCGTTCGGTGGCGCAGCTCCAGGAGGAGAACGCCTCCATCAAGGAGGACCTGAGCTTCCTGCGTCGCGTGATGTCCTCGGGGGCCACACCGGAGGGCATCGGCCTTTCCGACCTCAAGGTCGAGCGCGACGGCAGCTCGAACCAGTACCGCTACCGCATGATGCTGACCCAGGGCGGGCAGCGCAAAGTGGACTTCAAGGGGCGCGTGCAGGTCATTGCGCGGATATCCAGGGGTGCCAGCCTCGTCTCGATGACGTTCCCGGAGGGCGAATCGGGGGACGCCGGTGCCTTCGAGTTCCGGTTCTACCACAAGGTCGACGGCCGCTTCGCGCTGCCCGAGGGCGCGGCCCTGAAGAGCGTGGAGGTGCGCGTCATTGCGGTTCCGGGGGGACAGGTTAAACTGTCCAGGACCTTGAACATGCCCTAGGGAGGCTCCATGTTCGGAAAGACCAACAAACCCAGCCCCATCGACAGCCTGATCGGCGCGGGGTCGGTGATCGAGGGCAATATCGGCTTTACCGGCGGCCTGCGGATCGACGGCCACGTGAAGGGCAACGTGCGGGCCACCGGCAACAAGCCGGGCACCCTGGTGATTTCGGAGCTCGCCAAGGTCGAAGGCGAGATCGACGTGGCCCACGTGGTGATCAACGGAACGGTTGCGGGTCCCGTGCGCGGGGCGGAGTACGTCGAACTCCTCCCCAAGGCCCGGGTCACAGGAAACGTATCGTACAAATCGATCGAGATCCACGTCGGCGCGATCGTGATGGGCCAGCTGGTGTACGAAAGCCCGCAGAAGAGCGAGAAGGTGATCGAGCTCAAGCCCGCCTCAGGCAACGACTGAATCGAGATTCGACAGGAGATCCACCATGAATGACATGTCCGCCACCATTCCCGACCCGCTGGTCTTCACCGAGAGCGCGGCCAACAAGGTGAAGGCCCTCATCGAGGAAGAGGGCAACAACGAGCTGAAGCTGCGGGTCTTCGTGACCGGCGGCGGCTGCTCGGGCCTGCAATACGGATTCACCTTCGACGAGATCACGAACGAAGACGACACCGTGATGCAGAAGAACGGCGTGAGCCTGCTGATCGACCCGATGAGCTACCAGTACCTGGTGGGCGCGGAGATCGACTACACCGAGGGCCTGGAAGGCGCGCAGTTCGTCATCAAGAACCCGAACGCATCCTCCACTTGCGGTTGCGGGTCTTCATTCTCGGCCTGATTCCCTGGCCGGGCTGCAGGGCACGAAAGGGGGCGAAAGCCCCCTTGTTCGTTTCCGGCCCGCTTCAGGCGGGGTAGATCGCTCCCAGCACGCGCGGGCCGCGTGCGCCGGTCACCTCCGAGAGGTCCACGGGCTCGCGGGCGACGCACTTGCTGGCGAACCACGCGAACGCCAGCGGCTCCACCAGCCCGGTGGGTACGCCCAGCACATCCTTTCCAGCACAGTGGGATCCGAAGCTTGGAATTCACGTGACTTGAAGTCGCGGC
>JADMIO011011082.1_pt1 | contig 70649 bp, 66 predicted proteins | sample 8958161 | NCBI WGS metagenome assembly JADMIO01 (sample SAMN16585339, study PRJNA669376) | soil metagenome | isolation source: Crop rotation soil | place: USA: Cullars Rotation, Alabama | collected 2011 | reverse complement strand
GCCGCGACTTCAAGTCACGTGAATTCCAAGCTTCGGATCCCACTGTGCTGGAAAGTGATCTTACCGCCTCTTCTACCCGGCGCGATGACCTGTTGCTGGAAAGAGATGTTTTGCAAAGAATGAACCTGTTGCGTGTTTACCTCACTGATATGAATACCGAGGAGGCCATGAATGAATTACTGAAAAGAATGAAAGGAACCAAGAGCAACGAGGAGTTCCTGGCCAGTATGAATGGGTAAACTTGCATCTCGGAAATCATACTAAAATTTTATTGATAAGCTGTTCATAAAGAGTAGCTTATTATTTTTTAAGCCGTGGTTGTGAACACAACAGAACAAGGGCTGATTCGTTATATACAGGAATCCAATTTTCATGAAATACAAGCCCCTGTTTTTGCTTCCTTTACTGTTTCCTTTAATCTTCCAGGCTCAAACCATTCACGGTATCTGGACAGGCACCCTGGTAAACGACACCAACCACAGGATTCAAAATTTTGAGCTGGGACTGAGTGAGTACCGTGGAAAGATAACAGGTTATACATACACTACTTTTATTGACAACGATACTTTCTACTATAGCATTAAACGGATCAGGGCGGAGCGAAGAGATGGCAAATTGTATATCATGGATGATGAGATGGTCGGTAACAACTTTCCTGAACGTGCTGCCAGGCATGTGAAACAGACCACTGTTTTCCCGCTGATCAATGACAGCACTATCGACATCACTCATGGAAGCTGGAGTACCAATAAAACGAGAAATTTTTATTCGATCACCGGAACAGCGACCATCGCAGAACAGCAGGATGAACAAAAATCCGATCTGCTCTCTCATTTAGATGAAATGAAGATCAAGCCGGATATTGCAGTGAATAGGAAACAGAAAACAGGAACAGAAACAATACCATCCAACGATCGACCCAATACCCATCCTGATTCCAGCAACAAAAAGCATATTCCAAATACATCAACCGCGACTTCAAATATTTTAGCTGCGGACAATGCAAACCAAAAAGAAACAGTTGCCGGAAAGGTGAAATCCAGCCCGGACACCATCAACAAATTGAGCCACCCGGTTAGCAATAACCTGGTTCAAAATAAACCCATATCAAATCCCGGCAAAGGAAATGTGGATGGTAATAAGAACACGCTAAAAAATGAAATCAAACAAACTGCACTTCCCGACAAATCATTGGCAAATACATCCACTGGCCAAAAAAATGTAAGCACACCAGTCACTGATAAAAGCAAAACGGCAAAAAATAGTTCGGCAGTGGTAACAAAACTGCCGGTGAAAAAAGACACTGTAGTGCAGGTTCAGAAACCTGCTGTAACACAGAATACTACCACGCGCTCCAATACAACTTTGGGCGGAAATGCAAGTATGATTGAAGGAAAGTCGGATCTTCCCAGTGCTGTGTTAAACCGAAAGAATAATAATATGCAGGATGTTTATTTCAAAAATGACAGCCTGGTATTATCGCTTTACGATAATGGAATCGTTGATGGTGATACCGTAAGTGTATATCTAAATGGCGAAACAATATTCTCCAGGCAAATGTTAAAAGCCAGTGCGATTAAAAAGACTATTTTTATTTCAGACAAGATGGATTCTGTTCAACTGGTATTGTTTGCGGAAAATCTCGGAACCATTCCTCCTAATACCGGCCTGCTTACCGTACGGGACGGGGATGATATTTACCAGGTGCGGTTCAGTGCCGACCTGCAGAAAAACGCCTCGATTATCTTCAGGAGAAAAAAATAAAGCGCACCCATTGACTCCCTGGTTTACCTATTCATAAGGAGAAGGACTCACGCTGGTCCAGCCACCATCAATGATCAATGTCTGTCCGGTGATATGCCTTGCTTTTTTGGAAACCAGGAATAGGGCAGCTTCGGCTATGTCTTGTGGTGCAGCAGGCCTCCCCATAGGTGTTATCTTCGACCAGGTCTTTTCATAACTCTTGTCTTCGCGGGTTCTTTCGGTCATGGTAGAACCGGGGGCAATGGCGTTTGCTGTTATGTTAAAAGGAGATAGATCCAGTACCAGGTTTTTTGCAAGTAGTTCAAGGGCCGCCTTGGTCATTCCATAAGCCGCCAGGTTTTTGTGTGCCTGGTGGGCCGTCACGGATGACATGAATAGGATGCTGCCTCCCATATCTTGTTTTTTCATTTGTCGTGCCGCGGATTGTGCCAGGAAAAAACTACCCCCGAGATTTGTTTGCAACACTTTAAAAAAATCTTCTTCCTTATAGTCGAAGAAATCTCCAAACAATGTAATACCCGCGTTTGCGATAGCGATATCCAGGCGTCCGAATTTTTCCACGGCTGTTTTTACCAGGGTTTGGTTAAATGATATTTCAGATACATCACCTGTCACTCCAATGCAACCTCCATATTTATCGTTGATGCGACCGGCAGCCGATCCGGTAAGGGAGGCATCAATGTCATTCAAGATTACCCAGCCTCCGCGGGCGGCCAGCTCGTTGCAGATCTCCAAACCGATGCCCTGACCGGCACCCGTTACAATGGCAACCTGGCCGGCAAATTCTACGGATTGCTGATTCAGCTTTTTTACCAAGCTCATATTTACAGGAAGAATCTCCGTAAATATAAAGGGGAATATAGAATCGGGGATCTATGGATCTGAATTTTGCAGAATGACTAGTTCCTGATGATGATTCGGTTGCCGCTTCCTTCATTATTCTTTTGCATCTCATCCATCATTTTATTTCTTTCCTCTACAAGCTGATCGGGTGTTAGTTTTTTTCCTTTTGTTGGCTGTTTGATGGATGCCAGGTCTACCTTGGAAGAAATATCTATTGCTACATAGGTCATTCTTCCGTTATTCATATCCAGGCGGAGTATGAGACCCGGTAATTGACCGGGGTATTCGGGACCGGCAGGTGCAGGAATATCAGAAGTGAACCAGGCCACTACCTGGGTAGTGTCGGAAATTTCCTTTCTCTCCATCTTACCATTGTCGATATTCATCTCCATGCGCTTACCGAATGTTTGGGCTATCGCCTTTTGACAAACATGGCCTAGTATTGTACTGGTTTCACCGGTTAATTTCCAGTTTAGTTTGTGAATACTGTCCTCAACGAGAAAGTTTTTATCAAAAATATTACGTTGATCCACTTTTTTTGAAAGGGAGAAATCGCAGTATGTGACATCATTCTGGCCCGGTGTAACCATTCGAATCTGTACGCCATCACCACCCAATTCCTCCTGGGTATTCATTTCTTCATCAGATCGTTTCCAAAGGGAACGGTTGTTACCGAAGCTCAATTCATATTTATCCGTTTGAGTTTGAGGCAGCCTTGATGAAATTTGGTCGTCATCATTAACCCTTATCTCCATCTGGACCGTTCTTTCATAAATTACCCTGCCCTGGGGCAGTTGAGCATTAAGCCGGATTATCAGGGGAAGGCAGACTCCCATCAGGAAAAACTTTCTCATTATTATTTTTTTTCGAAGCTAAAATCACTGGTTCCGAAAACGGGTTAAACGAGGTTTCAATATGGTTAATAAAAGTTAATAGTCGATTGAGGCGGCCGGGCAATGGCTAATTTTGTTTGTATGCGAAGGAGGAGCATTCCCGATCCATTGCTGATGCTGGTTAGCATTGTAGTAATCACCGGATTCCAGGTGTACTGGCTGAAGAACAGCTATGACCGGGAACGTCATGCCCTGGAAATAAAGGCAAATTCAGCTTTCCAGGAGACCGTCAGAAAAATGCAAATGGTGCGACTCAAACTAAAAGGTACTGCTTTTGATGACACATCGCACGGCAAAATTGCCGTGTTCGTTGACAAATATATTCATGATACTGAAGTCAAAAAGAATTTACAAAAGCAGGAGGTGGTATCCATGGTCAGCGCATTAAAAAATGGATTGATTGGAAAAGAGAAGGATACCCAACATAAATCCGACATTATTTTCAGGCCAAATGGGCAAAAACGTGAAATGGACACTGTGACCTTGGATATTAACAGAAAACTGGAAGGAGGTAGGAACCAGTTCATTCAGATACTCTACAAAGTAGATTCCGTCCAGGATTCATTGAAAATTTCGGACATAAGAAATGAATTTTCAAAAAAAATCGCCCAGCAGAATATTTCAATCCCTTTTTCCATTTTGCGGTATGACAGCCTGAACGCTTACAATGATTCCGATCTTTCAACCATCACTATCGGGCTGGCGCATCCGGTAACTTACAAGCTTCAGCTGGGTAATACCTTTATTTATATTGTAAATAAGATAGCCGTTCCCATACTTTTTTCGGTTTTTCTGGTAGGGGTAACGATCGTATCCTTTATTCTGCTATACCGAACCCTGCTCAAACAGCGAAGACTTGCCGAGCTCAAAAATGATTTTATAGGAAACATTACTCATGAATTGAAAACACCTATTGCAACGGTAAGTGTGGCGGTAGAAGCTCTGAAAAATTTCAACGCCCTGCAGGACCGCGAACGCACGAAAGAATACCTCGATATTTCGGCAAATGAGTTGCAGCGACTGAGCCTTTTAGTGGATAAGGTCTTAAAGCTTTCGATGTTTGAGAGAAAGGAACTTGAACTCAAACTGGAACCTGTAGATCTGCGGGAAGTAGTTAAGGAGGTGACTGATTCTTTAAGGTTACAGATAGAAAAATCGCGGGCACAGGTAAATATTTCGGCAACCGGTGATACTTTTCTGGAAGCGGATCGTTTGCATCTGTTGAGTGTGGTTTTTAACCTGGTAGATAATGCTCTTAAATACAGTTCCGGGGAGCCTGTGATTCAAATCGTGTTGGCTGGGAATGACCAGTCAGTTCAATTGAGCGTTTCAGACAATGGTATTGGAATTGCTCCCGAATACCAGGCGCGGATCTTTGAGAAATTTTTCCGTGTACCCGCGGGCAACACTCATAATGCAAAAGGCTATGGCCTGGGCTTAAGTTATGTAGCCCAGGTTGTCGAAAAACACAGGGGAAAGATTTCCGTTGAAAGTAAATTGAACAAAGGCACCCGTATTGTGATTGACCTTCCAAAAATTAAGGCATGAGTAAGACAAAAGTTTTTTATGTTGAAGATGAGGTGTTCCTGGCCAGGATCGTAAAGGAAAGCCTGGAAAGCCGCGGATTTGAAGTGATCATGGAAGAGGATGGCGGCAAAGCTGTTGAGCATTTTAACAAAACTGGAGCTGACATTTGTGTGCTCGATATCATGTTGCCCAACAAGGACGGGTTCGAAATTGCCGATGAGATCCGCGAAACAAATGAATCCATACCCATTATTTTTCTAACGGCAAAAACACAAACTGAAGACCTGGTAAAAGGATTTAAAAGCGGCGGCAATGACTATGTCAGAAAACCTTTTAGTATGGAAGAACTGATTGTGCGGATTGAAAATTTGTTGAAGTTGAAAGGGGATGGCTCGAGAAAAATAAATTCTGACACGGTAAAAATGGGGCAGTACCACTTCCAGTTAAATCGACAGGTGCTGAGTCATGGAAAAGAAGAACGGAAACTTTCCTTTCGGGAAAGTGAGCTGCTTAAGCTATTATATGAAAACCGGGAGAAGGTCATTGACCGCAAGGATATCCTGAACCTGCTTTGGGGTAACGACTCCTTTTTTAATTCCCGCAACCTCGATGTATACATTACTAAACTCCGTAGTTTTCTAAAAGAAGACCCTTCGCTCGAGATCATCACGATCAAAGGAATTGGATACCGTTTTGTTGTGAGTTAACTATTTTTGAAGAATAACTCAGTTGATTTGACTTCTATAAAATTTTACCAGGCAGAAAAGATCTTTACGGGTGACCATTGGATCAGCGACCACGTAATCGTTACCGAAAACGGGCTTATCAAAGATATTTCCCCGTTCACTTCCCTTAACTCCTCGTCTGAGCCGGCATCTTTTCCGGGTTGCTTCATTGCTCCTGCTTTCATGGATCTTCAGATTTATGGAGCGCATGAGCGATTGTTTGCTGTTTATCCCGACGTGGACGCACTGGAAAAGTTGCGCTCTTATTGCGCAGCTGGCGGCGCCGCCTTTTGTTTGCCGACCGTAGCTACAAATACGGTGGATGTATTCAAGAGGTGCATTGATGCCATCAGGGAATATTGGAAAAATAACGGTCAGGGGATATTTGGATTACATATTGAAGGCCCATGGATCAATAAGATAAAACGGGGAGCACATATTGAATCTTTCATTCACTCCCCATCCGGGCAAGAAGTAAGAGAGCTTTTAGATTATGGTAAGGGGGTGATAAAAATGATCACGTTGGCGCCGGAAATATGTTCTGAAGCCATAATCAGATCGATCATTGATGACGGAGTAATCGTATCGGCGGGGCATAGTAATGCCACTTACCGGCAGGCGATGTTGGGTTTTGATTGGGGAATCAGAACGGCGACCCATTTATATAATGCAATGAGCTCCCTGCAACACCGGGAACCCGGATTGGTAGGTGCGATATTTAATAATGAAAATGTGCGATGCAGCATAATTGCCGATGGATATCATGTGGACTATGAGGCTATACGCATCGCCAGGAAGGTCATGAATGGCCGGTTATTCGCGATCACCGATGCAGTTACCGATACTCATGAAGGCTACTATCAGCATTATCGCGCCGGTGATAAATATGAAGCTGCCGGCATTCTTAGCGGCTCCGCACTTAATATGGTACATGCCTTTCGCAACCTGGTCCAACATGCAGGGTTTGAAATTGAAGAGGCATTAAACCTCTGCAGCCTGAACCCAGCAAAAGTTATTGGCCGGGAAGCAGACCTGGGAAAAATTGAGCCGGGAAAAAAAGCAAAGATGGTCGTCATCGATAAGAACCTGGAGCTCGTTTCATTAATTGATGAAATGTAATCGAAATCATATCCTAACTATTTTGCCCGCGTGCAGCGCCGACTCATCTATATCATAAATCCGATCTCGGGTACCCGCAAAAAAGCAGGATTACAAAAACTGATCGAAGAAAAGACGCGGCAAAAAAAAATTCCCTTTGATATATTTCCTTCGGTAGCGAGTGGCGACTATCATTTTCTGGAATCCATAATGGATGAAAAACAGGTAACAGACATTGTTATCGCCGCCGGCGATGGTACGATAAGCCAGGTCGTGGGTTGCCTGATGAATCATCCCATAAACTTTGGAGTCATTCCCTGCGGGTCAGGAAATGGTCTCGCTATGACTGCCGGCATTTCAAAAAATCCTGAAAAGGCGCTGGAAATTATTTTCAAAAATCACGCTAAGCCGATTGATGGATTTTATATTAACAAGCAGTTTTCCTGTATGCTTACCGGTCTTGGCTTCGATGCCAAAGTGGCCCATGAATTTGCGCAGCAATCCAAACGGGGACTTAAAACCTATGCCATGCTGGTCAGTAAGAATTTCTTCTCAGCGAAACCTTATCATTTTACCATCGAAACAAAAGGTTTTTCTTTTAAGACGGAAGCATTTTTTATCAGTATCGCAAACAGCAACCAGTTTGGTAACAATTTTACTATTGCTCCCCGGGCATTACTTTCGGATGGCCTGTTGGATATTGTGATCGTAAAGAAAACGGCTAAGCCGCTACTATTGTATCATCTGCTACGCCAAATCTTTGCCGGTAAACTGCAAAAAATGGAAACTTCATTGAAGTTGCCGGTAATTTATTTCCAGGCGCAGGAGTTAGTTATTCAAAATAGTAATCTTGCCCCTATGCACATTGATGGTGATCCCTGTGAAGCCCCGGAAAAACTCGTGGTTAAAATATTACCTAAGTGCTTTCGCCTTATTCAGCCCTAAGGGGAGCCGGGAAGTATCTTTTTGTACAAAATAGTCCTGCACCCGTAACAAAGATTTACGGTTGTATTCCGAATAAAGGGCAAATGCAATGTTCGTTTTTTCACTTTGTGTAAGATGAAAATTGAGCGCGGCCTTACTTTCTTCATTATCGGCCACATATTGAAAGCTCACTTTATAAAGGTTGTACGACAGCCCATCCGAATAGTAATCCAGCATATCATTTTGAAAAAATTCCATCATTTTATACCAGTTGTGCTGCAGCAAAAAGAACGGTTTTGTGATATGATCGCTCATATTATCGGAATAGTATGGGTTCTCCCAGCCACCGGCCTCCCTGTCCCGCAATTGTATTACCAACACACCGCGTGTGTTCTCCTTCAGCCAGTCGTCGAAATTGGAAAGAAAGCGCAGGGCGGTTTCCTGGCCGTAATTGTCACGCAAGCCAGCGTCCATAACATCGATGACCGGATCAGAAGGTAGCCAGACATTGGGTAATACGATGGGAAAAGTAGCATTCATTCGCAAGGCAGTTAACACCCTCAGATTATAAGGGTCTTGTTTAGTAAAGAAGGAATTGAAATCAACAATATCAGGGTCGGTAGCGGGTCTGTTGGCCGTGTCCTCCCTGCCTTCCATCATAAATCGTATTGGTTGGGTGCTGATCACCATCTTTCTCCCATCGCGACTAACTGTTGCGCTAAAAAAGATCAGGGGGATGTTAGCATTGAATTCATCGTTCCTGTAATCGCCCAGGTGTTTATTGAGTAGTCCTTCCGTGTTTTCACTTAATTTCATTTCAAAGGCATAGCCGCGGTCCTTAACATATGAGTAGGGCCCAACCTTGAATTTTTGGGCAGGTGCAATAAGATCCCGCGCCACAAAGGAGGAGAATGTCGGATTTAATAGGTCACCCGAAATTTCATCTACATATTTCCTGTCACGCAGGTTAATGCTGCTGTCCTTTTGTTTTTGGAGATATAATTCCCTGAAAAAGCTGGCGCTTAGCATGCCGCCGGAAGCGCCGGTGATCAGGAAGGTCTTCTTCATGAGTTCACCATGTGTTACACTGTCGATCTTCTGCAATGCGTTCATGGTAAAGGCCGCGCTGCGGTTACCGCCTCCACTGGTATTGATGATCACCAGCAGCGGTTTTGGTTCATTTTGTTTTTGCTTCCAGTTTTCCAGGATACGGATCATATTTTGTTTATCGGCTTCTTTATTTTCCGGGCTGCATATTTTTAAAAGACTCTCCCGGGTATACTCCGGACGCTGGTCCCTGTTGGAATAGTTCAGGCCATAGGCCTTGTTGCGTGGGTCGATCCATTCCATTTTGTAAAATATATTCAGAATGAAAATCAGCGACAGAAGATAGGGTACGCTCCAACTTTGCAGGAAATAAGAAAATGCACCCGATACACCAATTAAAATCGCACACAAAATGGTGATGCTGGCAGCGGCGGGAATTTGGAAGAAGCGATTTTCCAGGAAGAATCCCACGCTAAGCAGGAACAGGAAGGCGATGATGATCGCCAGTACAGCGGCAAAGTGATGACGCTTGAAAAGCGTATCAATGAATTCCTGTGTATAATGGGAAACATTCCTTGTTTTTTTTATGGTGGCGGGTGTTTCCAGGTACCATTCCACATTCATCAGGGTTTCTCCTTGTGATGCATGGAGTGGATGCTGCAACTGAGTGATATAATCCTTTGGGTTTTGCATAATAGGCAACATTCTCCGCAGAATAGTGCGGTCGGCGCCAAAAAAATAAATAAAGGAGATGGCCATGATAAAAAACAGACCGATAATAAAGCCCGTACATAAAAAAATAATATCCACTACGGGGATCAACTCCTTGTAATGATCAAAATGCCACGCCTTGAAGAAATAAAAAATCAAAAAAGCCAGGGGAATGATGCTGTTGTTGATACAATACCTCAGAAATGGATTTGATGCAGTGGCCAGGAATTTAAAATAGCGACTAAATAAAATGAACGTAGTCACGTGCCAGCTCATGATGAACATGCCAATGGCAACTCCTACAAAACCGAAGCTGATTGAATCCACATTTCCCAGATATTCAGGCGCCAGGAATAGTGAATCTGCTCCAAAGTTTTTCATGAAGGTGCCGCCCACGGTACTGAATAGTATAAACCAAAACACAAGTAACACCTGGTACCTTCTGAAGTGGAGGAAAACTAATTGAATGGGAAAGGAATAGTAAAAACCGCGTAACCAGGCTTTCATGAAGATTAAAGGTGACTCTTTTTTTCCATAGGAATCTGATAGAACCAACTATTAAATTTACTATTTAATTGGTAATAAGTAAAGCAGCCTGTTTCGCACGATAATAATGACGGGGAGCTATTTTTTCTGAGGAAATACCAGGAATAACAGGAAGAAAAATGATAGTAGTAACAGCATGGCTGTGAATTGATGAGCAACGCCCAACCATAGCAGGTAATTACGGAAAGGCGCATTCAGTACGGTGAAGACGCCAAGAACGATTTGCAGACAAACTAGTCCCAATGGAATCCAGGATATATTTTTCCAAACTTTCGTATGAAGGGCGCTCCTTGTTTTTAAGAACCACACAGCCACCAGGATAAGGATGATGTAAGCTAACAGCCGGTGGATAAATTGAACATAAAGTGGCTGATTCCACCAGTCGCTAAAATGAACAGGCCACCTGCCGCCGGGCAGGAAAGATCCGTTGATATCCGGCCAGGTAGGAGCGGCAGGTCCTGCCTTTAAGCCGGCCATGAATGCGCCATATATCAACTGAAGCACCAAAACGGAAATAACAGCTACTGTGAATTTGCGGGAAGCGGCATGATCCATTTTCCAGGATGGGGGAACCAGCAATTGCAAAGCAAACCAAAGGGTGTAACAAATTAAAATGAGCGCAAGTATAAAATGAATCGCTAACCTGAAATGACTTACATACAACAAATCAGAATCTTCCAATCCACTGGCCACCATGATCCATCCAACCAACCCCTGTAAAGCACCGAGTAAAAATAGAATCACCAAAGGCCGGATCATGCTTTTTTGAAATTGTCCCTTTAGCAGGAAAAAAATGAATGGAATGATAAAAACAACGCCAATCAGCCGCGCCCAGAGGCGGTGCAGCCATTCCCAGAAATAAATGGATTTGAAATCCTGAAGGTCGAAATACGAGTTTAGATATTTATACTGGGCGATTTGCCTGTATTTCCCGAACGCTTCATTCCATTGATGATCATTGAGTGGCGGCAGAATTCCCAGGATCGGTTTCCACTCCGTTATCGAAAGTCCTGAGCCGGTTAGCCGGGTGATGCCTCCCAATAAAACCTGTATGATCAACATGGCCACGCCGATGAGCAACCATATGGCCACGGGTCTTGAGGACGACGGGCGAAGACCGGTTTTCATTACGACAGCAAAGGTATCGAACAAACTCCTGAAGGTTTTTTTCGCAAATGGGAATTAAAAAAATATTTTGTTGGACTGATTTTGAATTTTCGTAGCTTTTCCTGTTTTCTCAACACACTATATTATTAATTTAAACCTACGTTTATGTCATCGCATGAAAAAAACCAAACCTCTCGCCGTGGCTTCCTCGGAAGTGTTGCAACAGGTGCCGCCGCTATGGGGATTGCTACCCTGACCGGTCCACTTCAGCAACTTCATGCAAGCCCCCATACTACGGTCACCAATCCCGGAGATCCTGAACAATTGTTTAAAGATCTGAATGGGAAACACCGCATCGTATTCGACGTAGTGGAACCCGTTTGGATGATGCCATTTGCCTGGCCGCGTGTTTTCTTATTAACAAATGCCGCCACGGGAACCCCGGAAAAAGAAAACAGCGTTGTTGTTATTTTAAGGCACTCTGCCATTCCTTACGCCTTTGAAGACAAACTTTGGGAAAAATATGATTTTCAGAAAATGTTCAAGGTGGCAAAGGACGATGGAACTCCTGTTACTAAGAATGTATTCTGGAAACCACCACAAGGAACGTTTTCTATTCCAGGGTTTGGCGTTGTTCCTATCGGGATCAATGAACTTCAGGACAGTGGTGTAAAATTCGTAGTATGTAATGCTGCCATGACGGTATTTAGTGCCATTTGCGCCCAGCAAATGAAGATGGATGCCGCTGAGGTAAAGAAAGAATGGGAAGCCAGCCTTCTTCCCGGCATTACTATAGTTCCTTCAGGTGTTTGGGCAGTAGGACGGGCGCAGGAAGCTAAATGCGCTTATTGTTATGCTGGTTGAGAATGAACGATGAGATTTAATTTTAGAATGCAGATCGCCCGATCTGCATTCTTTTTTTATTTATTCTTCCTTGCTTCCTGAATTGGCGGAAAGGGCCCATACTTGTGTTGTTTCTCCGAATATGTATCGGGATAGGGACCATAGGGATAGTCGACCGGTACGGTTTCTTTTTTTGGCCAGTCGCCTTCAAAAAATTTTTCAGGGCGAGGTTGTGAAAGAATAAAAGCCGCTACATCCCAGGCATCATCATCTGTTAATTGCGGAGCCTCATGGGTAGACTGACCATAAGGCATATTGTTTTTTATAAACGAGGCCATGCGGGAGATCCGGTACAAACCGGCGCTTACATTAAAACTATGAGGACCCCAGAGCGGCGGATAGAGATAAAATGAAGAATCGTGGTTCAATAATCCCTGTCCGTCAGCGCCATGGCAGGAGGTACACTTAGCAAGGAATACGGTTTTTCCTTTTTCAGGATCAGCGGCCCTGTTCAGGAAACTCAATTCTTCCAGTCCCGCACCTGCGGGTTTTTTATTTTTGGGAACATCCTTACCGATCCATTTCAAATAGGCTACCATGGCTCTCATTTCAGGGCTGGCGCTATCGATTGGCTTGCCGTCTAAGCTTCTCATCATACAATCATTGATACGGAATTCAATGGACTCCACTCTTCCACTTCTTTCCCGGTAACGCGGATATGTGGAAGCTACTGCTGAAAAACATCCTGCAAATAAGCGGGCCCCTGCATCCAGATGGCAATTTTCACAATTCATTCCATTGGTGAGCACGGCGATTTTCCCCTTCGGGCCTAAAAAAAGAGAGGTATTGGAAATCAATTCGCGTCCATAAAGGATCATTCTTCCTTCCTCGTCATTCGAAACGTCGGAAAGTTTTGGCGACTGCCATTCATCGTTAGATATAAAGGGTTTTTTAAAGACAACGTCGTCCTTTAATACTGCAGGTGAGCTTAATAGTTCATTAAGCGTGATCACGAGAATGATCAAACCCAGGAGAAGGGGAAACCAGGATGCCTTTAAGAATCTCATGCTTCATTCGGACCGATAACTAAAGTTACAACGATAAGAATGAATACATATATGGGAAATTGGATGGGATTTTTTATCCACTATTTCGATGATCCGCCGATTTGATTTTACTAAACTACTAAATTCGCTGGCGCGGATGTAGTAACATAAACCCATTGAATTGCTACGGTTACGATTTCAAAAGGAATTAGTGGAAGCAGGCTGCGATGAGGCAGGTCGGGGATGCCTGGCAGGACCGGTATTTGCCGCGGCGGTTATCCTTCCTCCAAAATTTTATCATCCTCTCCTGAATGACTCCAAGCAGGTTGCAGAGCCGAACCGTTACAAATTGCGGAAGGTGATTGAGAAAAAAGCCATAGCCTTCGCGGTCGGTATCGTTGACAACAACGAAATTGATTCGATCAATATACTGAATGCTTCTTTCAAAGCCATGCACCTCGCACTGGACCAGTTGCGTCAAACACCCGAGCTGCTTCTGATCGATGGAAACCGGTTCAACCGGTATGGAACCATCCGACACGAATGCATTGTTCAGGGCGACGAAAAATATGCGCCTATTGCCGCAGCAAGCATTTTAGCAAAGACCTACCGCGATGACTTCATGAGACAGTTGCATGCGGAATTTTCTCATTATGGCTGGCATCACAACAAGGGCTATGCGACTAAAGAGCATTGCCAGGCAATTACCGAATTCGGGTTATGTAAATATCACCGAAAAAGCTTTGATATAAAGGCAGCCCAGCTTGAGTTATTCGCTGATGAGATTTAGTATTTGCCCTGTTTCCCAGCCTGTTTACTCATCTTTGAATAAAGAATATGAAAAGTGAATAAAAAAGATTTTATTCGAGAATGGTTTTTTTTGTTCAGTTGCGATGACTTCTGCCGGCCAGCTCATTTATTTTTTATTGGAAATCAATGGGTATTGTTAAAGATTTTCCATTTGTTTAAACTTTGTTTCAGATCAATCGTCTCACATTAAATTTACAGAACAAGAAATCCATTTGCGATGAAAAAGTTCCTATTCCTGGCCGTACTTTTTACCACCTTTGCTTCAATATCTGTTTTTGCGCAATCGGAAAATGGCCGGTTTCGGCATGACCGGGACACACGCGAATTCAGGCATCATCACCATTGGGCCAATCATTTTGAAGGGAGACATTTACGTCGCCATGAATTTCGTTACCGGATGGCACGTCGTCACTATGGAAGGAATAATTTCTTTGCAAAACGTGAGCGCAGGCACATGGCCATGATGCGTCACGATTTTTATCGCAACAATCACAATCGTCGCAGGTTGAGCTAAATATTCGGCGTACTATATACAAGAAAAATGTAGTGGTTATAGGTTAGCAATGCCCCGGTTTCGGGGCGTTGTTTTTTCTATCCGGTTAATATCACCGTTGGGTAAGGAGTAGTCGTTACAAAACCTCAATCTTTCCATTCACCGGCTCCGCGCCTTACCAAAATGGGTTCATCATCTGTACAATCGATAATCGTGGAAGGAACCGTTCCACCAATGCCACCATCGACGACAATATCTACTTCATTTCCGAAGATTTCATAAATAATTTCCGGATCAGTGTATTCTTCAACCGCATTTCCCGGCAGGGAAGCGCTTAATATGGGATGGCTAAGTTCTTTCAGGATGGCCAAAGCGATTTTATTATCGGGAATTCTTAGTCCAATCGTATCCTTTTTGTTTTGCAATATTTTTGGCACTTGTTTGCTGGCTGGTAGAATAAATGTGTATGGACCCGGAAGATGCTCTTTTAATAGCCGGTAGGTGTTCCGGGAAAGCTGTTTGGCAAAATCACTCAGGTGACTCAGGTCATAACAGATGAAAGAAAGCTGGGCCCTGTTCGGATCACTTTTTTTGATCCGGCTGATCTTTTCGATAGCGCGGGGCTGAAAAATATCGCAGCCCAATCCATAGATCGTATCGGTAGGATAGATGATAACGCCCCCTTTTTGGAGGCACTCAACGATCAAGCTAATATACCGGGCCTGTGGATTTTCCGGATGAACCTGTAAAAGCATATTCGCTAATCGTTTACTCTTCCTTACTTCCTTTTTCTCCTACAAACCAGTGTTCCTTGTTTTTGAACAGTACATTGAATGTGGTAAGAGACCCATAGATGCGGGTTATATATTGCTGGAGATTTACTTTGTCCTCATCGCTCAATTGCTTATTGGAATTAATATTTTGTTCCAGTACCCGGAGCCGGTCGCGCAACATTACGATCTTATGAAAGAACACATCGATCGGGATCTCCTTAGGTTTTTGTGTCTTGTCTGCCGGTTGCAACAACATGACGCCATTTTTCCATCGATCGCCAAGCGGTACATTTTCCGATAAGCCACCCCACAGTCTCAAAATTTTCAGCAAAGACATTTCCACTTCTGAATGCGTTTCTATCTCTTCCGTTACATTTTCCGGAATAATCTCGTCCAAATGGGAATCTGTTTTGTCGATCTCCTTGATTCCGTGATTCTGAAAAGAGATTAAATAAGTGGCGTAGCGAATGCCAACAACTACACCAGGGCCCAGTTGAGTATGCTGCAGCCTGGTTCCAATGCCAAGTGTTGTTTGATCCATCATCAAAAATGTTTCAGTTTCTTGTTTTCTGATCCTATTCCTGTTTCTGTTTCTTGTTTATTTCTTCGTAAACTCATACGGGTTGTATTCCACAAAATCCGCCACTTTCACTGTCACTGATTTCACTTTACCCTCTTCAACGCGGAATGGAAAAATAGCTTTAGAGAATTCAGGGTCGGTAAAGGTGGCATAAAACCTGTTTCCACCCAGGGATTCTAACCGGGCATACATATTTGGATGATGCGAAAATTTCATTTTTAGTTCATTATTTTCAAAAACCACGGACATATTTCCATAAACGTCATTAAAATAATTGCCTTCATAAGAGTTCAGCGGCAGAGCAGGTTTCAAATGCATCGCCGCTGAGTCTTGAAGCATTTTATCTTTTTTCTGGTCTTCATTGAACTTTTGTTTATCATAATTGAGAAAAACCTTGCTATAGTTGCGATAAGGCTTTCCCAAATAGGCATCCATGATTTCCCATTTTAAGGCCTCATAAAATTCATTTTGATCTGTATTGGTAAATACGATAATACCTAATTTTTCTTCCGGCAACAGGGTAACACTGGTCACAAAGCCGTTAACTCCGCCGGTGTGGGAAACAATTTTACGGCCGCAGTATTCCTGGAGATCCCAACCTAGTCCATACAGGGCAAAATGACCTTCATTGTAAAGGCTGCCTCCATTACCTATAATGGAATGAGGTAATCTTGTTTGTGCGATGGCCATTTGGGGTACTACCTGCCGGCCAGAATAGCGGCCATTGTCCAGTAGCATGATTATCCAATGACTCATATCGTTCACAGACGAACCGATACTTCCGGCCGGTGCCAGATTATCAATCAGGCAAAAAGGGATCTTCACCAGTTTTCCGTCGGACATGGTATAGGGCGAGCATTTATTCGGCGCGTTTGGAAAATCCTTGCTTAGCGCCAATGTGTTTTTCATTTCCAGAGGATCGAAAATTTTACTTTTTACGAAATCTTCCCAGGGAATACCGGTTACCTGTGGAATGACTTGTCCCGCCGTCAAAAACGCGGCATTGGTATATCCCCAGGTAGTCCGGAAGGGATAAGTAGCCTTAATATGGCCCATCTTTTCAATCACTTCGTCCCGGGTAAGATTGCTCGTCCAGTAAGTGAAATCTCCCTGGAATGTCCGGAAACCTATTCTGTGACAAAGAAGATCACGAATAATGGCTTGTTCTCCGGCGGCTGCATTATCCAGCTTGAATTGTGGTATCCATTTAGTGACCTTATCATCCAGTGAAAAATTTTTTGATTTGTAAGAAGAATCCATTGCAATCATAGCCAGCGAGGTAGCCGTAAATGCTTTCGTATTACTGCCGATCATGAACAAGGTATTCTCGTCCACTTTTTCTTTCGTGTCATAATCTTTAACGCCATATCCTTTCATCCATACCACTTTTCCATTCTTTACAATACAGACGGCTGCGCCCGGAATTTGCCAGTCGGTCAATGCGCGGTTCACGTACAGATCAAGGCTATCTCTCACGAAGCGCGGGATGGAATCAGTTTGCGCGCGGAGTTGTTGACCAATGATCAGGACCAGGGCGATACATATTTTTTTCATGGAAACATATTTTATGATTGACCGCTTATTCTTTTTTCAAATTTTTTTTTTAATGAGCTTCATACCGAGAGGAATTGACATAGGTACATAACGGGCAAATGTGGGAGCAAAGATGGCGACTGGAATGGTAAGTAAAAAAAATTAAGGGAACAATCCTACCGGTCGATCCGTATTAAATTCCCTGGCATCCGGAACCTTGATTTCAATGATCGGCAGGGTAATGGCAATGGCAAATACGCGTCGCTGAAAAGGATCATCCGGTCAAGCTGAAACTCCTTTCGTATTACATTTTGCAAATGATCGCTCATGTACAGAATTAATACAATTCGCGGTCTCACCTCCCTGTACTTCGCACTTGTCTTCAGTCGGTGATCGCCTGGTAAACGAGCGACTGGAATTTTTGATGAATATCGCTATGACTATTGGGAAACTGTTGCAAAAAGAATTGAGCAACGATCTTTTCAGTCGGGTCAATCCAGTAGGAAGAGCTGAACATACCGCCCCAGAAGAAACCTCCCGGTGCGACCGGCTCTTTTTGCACACTTTTGTCGGTATAAATTCCAAAGCCGAGCCCGAATTTGTCGGTTCCGAAATCAACATCGCCAATCTGGTTCGAGACCATCATCCGGATCGTATTGCGGCTCAAAAGCCTTTTACCGTTGAATTCACCTCCATTCAGTAGCATCTGCATGAATATGGCATAGTCGTATGCCGTTGAGGAAAGTCCACCACCTCCCGAAAAATAAGTACCATCCATGGCAGGATAGTTGACATACATGGTACCATTTAGTTCGTACGTTTCGCCATCTTTTTTTATGTGGCCGGTTGAATCTTCCGTATAAAGAGTAGCGAGGCGGTTTCTCTTTTCTTTAGGTAGATAGAAATAGGTATCCTTCATGCCCAGCGGTTCAAAGATTCGTTTTCTGAAATACTCATCAAGACTCATTCCGCTGACCACTTCAATAAGATAACCCAGTAAGTCGGTGTTCAATCCATAGGTCCATTTTTCTCCAGGCTGATGCATCAAGGGCAGTCCTCCCAGTATTTTCATTTTATCAGCCAGTATGATCTTATTAACGCCGATGCCGCCCACCACACCGGCCTTATAATAAATCGCATTGGATTCTTTGGTTCCAATCTGTGCGTAGGCAATACCTGAAGTGTGTGTGAGCAGGTCGTGAATAGTAACTTCTCTTTTTGCCGGTACGGTTGTATAAGTTGTGTCCGCCGCATTGAATTTATCAAGCACCCTGGGGTTCTTGAATTCGGGTATATATTTACTGACAGGGTCATCCAACAGGATCTTGCCTTCTTCATACAACATCATTACGCCGACGCTGGTTATTGCCTTTGTCTGTGAGGCAATTCGGCAGATCGCATCTCTTTTCATAGGAGTTTTTTTATCAATGTCGTCAAATCCGAGCCCTTTATAATATACGATCTTGCCATTACGGGCAACAAGCACCGAAGCGCCGGCTATCCATTTATTGTCCACATATTGTTTTACGAGATCGTCGATGCGTGATAGTTTATCTGCAGACATGCCCACAGAGGCTGGCGCTACTTCGGGAAAGGCGTCCTTAACTACTGTCTCTTTCGATTCCTTTTTCTTTGCAGCCGGTACATAGTTTTTATTTACGATCACACCTGTGTTTGGCGGTGAAGACTGGGCATGGGAATAAACAGCAATAAAAAAAAGAAGGATGACGGCAGAAGTTAATTTTTTCATGCGAAGTAGTTAATGAAATAGAAAGTTAGCACTTATATAGATTGTAAGTTACAATGGACTTGTGAAGTAATTTTCTCATTTGGTTTTGAACCATGGAGAGTTAGAAATTTTTGTAAGCCTTCATGCATCTTCTGCCTTAGTGGTTCAAATGCGGATTGAAAAGTCTAAAAAGTCTTGGGTTTAGTTGCTTCCAGCGTCTTGAATTGTTCGAAACAATATTTAATGTATGTCTGGAAATCATAGTCAGACGTAGCGATAGCGAATTGATAAGTGGGACGGTATAAGACCATGAAGCTGTCCAACGCTTCTCCGTCCAGGTTAGTCAGGCGTCGCACCAATTGTTTATTGAAACGGTGATCTACGAACTTGTCATGCTCTTCTTCAATCAACCGTTCCTGGAATTTCATCATATTTCTGTTTCGGCGGAACTGAAACATTTGAATGATCTCGTCAAGATCGAATCCAACGCCAACTCCTCCGGGACCACCGCCCAAAGTAGGTTTTAGCCTGGGCTTTTCGTAATTGAAGATTTTAGCGTAATCCTGCCTGTTTTGGAGTGAATCGAGCCGGTAATTACGGGGAGTTATCGTAACTCCCTTCAACACGGTGACATTGATACGAAGGGCAATGTCAAACCGGGACGGGTCGGTCATTTTCAGCACCGGAAATTTTATAGTGGGTTTGCCCAGATAAGAGAACCAGATCGAATCCTTTTCCCCCACATCAATCTGATAGTTACCGTTGATATCGGTAATGGCTCCTTTTCCAGAACTACTCAAAACGGTGACTGCATCCAATGGATAGGTCCTCGAACTGTCGTAAACCGTTCCCTTAACCTGGTATTGAGCATGGGCCTGCAGGGCGGTAAAACAAGCCAGAGCGACGATTGTTCCCAGGGAAATATGAAAGAATTTAGAACGCAACACCAAAAATTCCCTGCAAGTAAACAAACTAAATGCAAATGGTATTCTAAATCGGAAGGCCTGAACCAGGCTGGGGAATCAAAATTTTCGGGCCAGTTCGGCAATCATCAGCGGATAATTGGCATATTCGAGCGCATGTACCCGTTCAGCCAGTAAATCCGGCGTGTCGCCATCCAGCACCGGACATTTCACCTGAAGTATGATATCGCCATTGTCGTATTGTTCATCAACATAGTGTATCGTGATGCCCGATTCAGTTTCGCCCTGGCTGAGTACAGAACGATGAACATGGCCGCCGTACATTCCTTTACCACCGTATTTAGGCAACAATGCCGGATGAATATTGATTATTTTTTTCGGAAATGCTTCAATAAGAATTTTAGGCACCTTCCAGAGAAACCCTGCGAGCACCATCATGTCGATTTTGAATTTTTTGAATTCTCCGAGATAGCCATCCCCGTCAAAAAAACGTTCTTTCTCAATTATCATGGAAGGAATTTTTTCTTGCTCCGCGATGCTCAGTACACCGGCGCCTTTTTTATTGCACACAATCAGCGCAACATTGACCGGTGACTGATCCATTTTACTGAAATATTCAATAATATTTTTTGCATTTGTACCCGCACCCGAGGCAAGAATGGCAATGTTGACCGGCATTGATGAAAAGGGGAAGACTATAATTGAAAATTCAAATATCTGGAATTAAAAATTGCACCGTACAGTTACAAACATTTTTTGATTGAACTGACTCAATTATGACAGGGGTGAAGCACACAAATTTTTCTTATTAATTCTTTGAAATGCACGATAGTAGTAGCTTAAAAATATTTTAAAGTCAATGTTTTTTTATAAACCTACTGACTTATTTTTGCAACCGATCAGGAATTATCCACATTTTTGATTCACCGAGACTATGATCCAATGCCAGCCAATCAACAGGAAGTTTTTAGTGATCGTTTTTGTTCTTACTGGTTTTTCTCTCACTGTTTTTGCTCAGAGCGGTCAACAATTATTCAATAATAATTGCGCCAGTTGTCACAATGTCTTTAAACAGGTAGTCGGGCCGGCCTTGGCTAATTTTCAGACCCGCGGACCCTGGGGTGATAAGAAAAATCTGTATGCATGGGTTCATAATTCTGACGCTTTTGCAGCCTCGAATGCTTACGCCAAGGACCTGAAGACGACATTCGGTGGTACTGCCATGACCCATTTCCCGGATTTAACTCCCAAGGACATCGATGCTATTGCTGACTACATTGAAAAAACGGCGGTTGCCGGACCAACGGGCGGCGGGCCTAAGCCTGGCGAGCCGGCTGAACCGGAAAATGAAAACAAAAATTGGGTGATTTTCGGGGTCATTTCGTTGATCATGGCCATTATAGCCCTGATCCTGATGCAAATCAACAGCAACCTCAAGAAGCTTTCGGACGACAAGGAAAATATTCTCCGGCCAGAACCGGTTTCATTCTATAAAAACAAAATTTATATCGCGTTTATTACGATCTTATTATTTATCCTGGCCGGATATTTCATTACCCGGGCAGCCATTGGCCTGGGGCGTCAGAAAGACTATCAACCGAAACAGCCCATTTTCTTCGCGCACAAAGTACATGCTGGGATTAACCAGATCAGTTGCCTTTACTGCCATGGAAACGCATGGGAAAGCCGGCATGCTGCCATTCCTTCAGTAAATGTTTGTATGAATTGTCACAAGACCATACAGACGTACGAGAAAGGACCTGCCCTTGTGGATGCAGACGGAAATACCATTAATGGAACCGATGAGATCCATAAGCTTTACCGTTATGCGGGTTTTGATCCCGCCAATGCCATGAAATGGAATCCCACCATGATCCGCCAACCGGTACAATGGGTAAAGATCCATAGCCTGCCGGATCATGTGTATTTCAGTCATGCCCAGCACGTCCGTGCGGGAAATGTACAGTGTCAAACCTGCCATGGTCCCATCACCGATATGCTCGAAGTAAAGCAATTTGCCGAGTTGAGCATGGGATGGTGTGTGAATTGCCACCGCGAAACAAAAGTGAATTTCAATTATACCGATAGCACTGGAAATAAGTTTTACAGTATTTACGAGAAATTTCACAACGATTTCAAGTCAGGAAAGATGGACAGCATCCGGGTTAAGGATATCGGGGGAATTGAATGCCAGAAATGTCATTATTGATAACAAACAAAACTGACTGATATAATGACCGTTTGCTATTTGAAGGGCATCGGTCCGAATTGATGGAATGAATGCATTGATGAATATTACTCTCCGGTCACGGAGTTTTCAAAACTTTCCCGAAGGGACGGGATGAGGGAAATATGAGAAAAAAAATTTGGCAAAAGTTTGGTGAGTTGAGTGATGACAAGACCACTGATAAACCAGTGGATGATGAGTTCAGTGAACAATTACCATTCGAAGATCTTGACAATGGTATTTTAGATGCGACCACAGCGCGTCGTGATTTTCTAAAATATCTTGGTTTCAGCACTGCTGCCGCAACACTCGCCGCCAGTTGTAAAATTCCGTCCCGCCGTGTGATTCCTTATGGCAACAAGCCAGCCGACGTTTTTCCTGGTGTTCCAAAATATTTTGCTACTACTTATGTACAGGATGGTGATGTGTTGCCGGTAGTTGCCAAGGTCCGTGACGGCCGTCCGATAAAGATTGAAGGAAATACACTTTGCTCCTATACGAAAGGCGGAACTTCCGCCCGCGCCCAGGCTTCGATTCTGGACCTGTATGATATGTACCGCCTTCCACACCCAAAAAGGAGGGTTGCAGACAAGTTTGAAGAAATTCCTACGTTCGACCAGGTCGATAAAATGATTGCAGACGGACTCGCAGGCGCTAAAAATATCGTTTTACTTACCACCACTGTTACTTCTCCTACAACCAAACAGGTCATTACCGAATTCCTCGCGAAGTTCCCCGGGAGCAAACATGTGCAATACGATGGTGTTTCCTATAGTGGGATACTGCAGGCTAATGAATCAAGTTTCGGCATAAAAGGAATACCTACTTATCATTTTGAAAATGCAAAAGTGATCGTTGGCCTTGGTGCAGATTTTCTGGGTACCTGGTTAAATCCTGTCGAGTATGCTCGCGGGTATTCTGCCGGGCGCAAGATCGACGAGAAGAACCCGACGATGAGTAAACACTACCAGTTCGAAAGTTTTTTAAGCTTGACTGGTTCCTCAGCAGATGAGCGATTTACTCACAGGCCGTCGGAAGCCGCTATGGTTGCCCTGGCGCTTTATGCGGCCGTAGGAGGATCAGTAACCGCACCTCAATTGGATGGAAAGCTGCAGCAACAAATCACCAGGGTTGCCAATGATCTGAAGAATAATAATGGAGCCGCTGTGGTGGTCAGCCGAAGCAACGATACTAATGTGCAGGTGATCGTAAACGCGATCAACCAGCAGATCGGCGCTTATGGAAAAACCATCGACTGGTCGGTTCAGCTAAACACCCGTCAGGGTATTGACAAGGACATGGCCGACCTGGTGAGTATGATGAAGGGCGGACAGGTAGGCGCATTGCTGATTTATGGCGCTAACCCCGCCTATGATTATGTAGATGCAAATGCTTTTAAGTCGGCAATGAAGGCCGTTAAACTCAGTGTTTCATTTTCAGAAAAGCTGGATGAAACCTCTGAACTATGCCAGTTCCTTGTACCTACACACCACTATCTTGAAAGCTGGGGTGATGCTGAGGCAAAAACAGGTTATATCAGTTTTTTGCAACCTTCCATTTACCCGCTTTTTAAGACTCGCTATTATCAAACATCGCTCTTGAAATGGAGTGGTAGTGCTTCCCCTGACTATGAAACTTATTTCAAAAATTACTGGACCGGGAAACTGGGTGGAGATAATGCTTTTGATCTCGCTCTCCAAAGCGGGGTGATGGAGCCTACCACATCGACTGTTTCCGGCGGGTCTTTCAATTCAGGACCTGTCGCAGCAGCGGTTGCGGCGGTGGGAACTTCGAAGAAAGGTGGTAAAGATGAATTGGTATTATATCAGAAAGTGTCTATCGGTACAGGAAGACAGGGCGGCAATCCCTGGCTGCAGGAATTACCGGATCCGGTATCAAAAGCGACCTGGGGAAATTATTTTCTGATCTCTACTGCTAAGGCCAAAGAACTCGGAATTGAATACGACACGGTCGACTATGAATATTATCCCTCCAAGCCTGTGCTGAGTGTTAAAGCAGGCAATAATGAATTAAGACTACCTGCGTTGGTCATTCCGGGAATGAATGCCAATACAATAGCTGTTGCCCTGGGATATGGCAGGAACAGCAATATGGGAAAGGCCGCCGAAAATGTTGGTCAAAATGCATATCCCTTTACCGCATCCAATGGCAACAACGTAGTCTATTTTTCACCGGATGTTACTGTTACTAAAACGGGTGATACTGAAAAGATTGCCCAAATGCAAATACAAAATAGCTATGCAGGTCGTGTGGAAGTAGTACGGGAAACAACTTTGGCGACTTTTAAAAAGAATCCAAATCAATACAAAGAATTTCGGGAAGAACTCAGGAAAGATTATGCTCCGGCGACCGGAGATTATCGCAAGGAAGGAACTATTTATCCTGACTATCTGCAACCCGGGTTGAAATGGGGTATGAGCATCGATATGAATAGTTGTATCGGTTGTCATGCCTGTGTTGTAGCCTGTCATGCTGAAAATAATGTGCCGGTAGTTGGAAAACGTGAAGTGTTGCGGTTTCATGATATGCATTGGCTTCGTATCGACCGTTATTTTGTTTCGGATGAAAAAAATCCTGATGACTTATCGGCGGTTGTATTTCAGCCCATGCTATGCCAGCATTGCGATAATGCGCCTTGTGAAAACGTATGTCCGGTAACGGCAACGAATCACAACAGCGAAGGCATCAATCAGATGGTTTATAACCGCTGCATCGGCACCCGTTATTGCGCCAACAACTGTCCTTATAAAGTGCGCAGGTTTAATTGGGCCGATTATACCGGTGCCGATAGTTTCCCGAATAACCAGGATCAATGGATCGTGGGCAAGCTGGATGACGTGGTCAAGATACAGATGATGGATGATCTCACTCGAATGGTTTTGAACCCTGATGTAACGGTTCGCAGTCGCGGCGTGATGGAAAAATGTAGCTTTTGCGTGCAACGTCTCCAGGATGCCAAGCTGACCGCAAAGAAGGAAAACAGGGTATTGAAGGATGGGGAAGCCGTAACTGCGTGTATGCAGGCTTGTCCAACCAGCGCCATAGTGTTTGGAAATGTTCACGATAAAGACAGCCTTATTTCGAAAACAAGAGCGGAAAATGAACAGCGTACATTCTATGTGATAGAACAATTACACACGCTACCAAATGTCAACTACCTGGCGAAAGTGCGTAATACGGATGAAATCATTGAGCCGAAGGAAGAAGTGTAGTTGTAGTCGAAAGGTGAATGGTTGATTGTTGGAGAAGAAGGGCCAGAGGTGAATTGAAATAAAAAAAGCCCGAAGTTGAACGCTGCGGGTAAAAGCAAATAAGATATGTCACTACTCCGATACGAATCCCAGGTGCGCGCACCATTGATTGATGGGACCAAGGACTATCACCAGGTAACGGTTGATATCTGCCGGCCGGTGGAAGCCAGGCCCTCTCGTCTGTGGTGGATTGGATTTATCATTTCCGTCTTGTTTTTATGTTTCGGAATTTTATCGGTCACCATGGAAGTGATCTATGGGGTGGGACAATGGAATCTGAATAAAACCGTAGGCTGGGGTTGGGACATCACGAATTTCGTTTGGTGGATCGGTATCGGTCATGCGGGCACACTTATTTCTGCGATCCTCCTTTTGTTCCGGCAAGGTTGGAGAACCGGTGTAAACCGCGCTGCGGAGGCCATGACCATTTTTGCCGTAATATGTGCCGGTCAATTCCCGATATGGCACATGGGAAGAGTGTGGATGGCATTTTTCGTTTTGCCTTATCCAAATACCCGTGGTCCTGTATGGCCAAACTTTAATTCAGCACTCCTTTGGGATGTGTTCGCCATATCAACATATTTTACCGTTTCACTTCTTTTCTGGTATAGCGGTCTGCTACCCGACCTGGCAACACTTCGTGACCGCGCAAAATTGAAATGGAGACGATTTTTTTACGGGGTGGCTTCTTTCGGATGGAGCGGATCTACCAAGCACTGGCAGCGATTTGAGACACTTGCGCTGGTACTCGCCGGCCTGAGCACACCGCTGGTATTATCGGTTCATACTATCGTATCTTTTGACTTCGCTACATCGGTTGTCCCCGGCTGGCATACAACCATTTTCCCACCTTATTTTGTTGCGGGTGCCATCTTCTCGGGGTTTGCAATGGTGCAGACGTTGCTTTTAGTTACCCGCAAAGTGCTTGGACTGAAAGAATACATCACGATCGAACATATCGAGGTAATGAATAAGGTCATTGTACTTACCGGCTCGATAGTAGGCATCGCCTATCTTTCTGAATTATTCGTAGCCTGGTATAGCGTCAATCCTTATGAAAATTTTGCCTTTATGAAGAGCCGCGTGGATCTGTCGAGTCCATATGGCTGGAGCTATTATTTAATGATGACCTGTAATGTGTTATCTCCGCAGATCTTCTGGCTCCGGAAAATGAGAAGAAATCTTATGGTCACTTTCTTCATGAGTATCCTGGTCAACATCGGCATGTGGTTCGAGCGGTTTGTGATTATTGTTACATCGGTTTACCGGGATTATCTGCCATCTGCGTGGAGTACTTATTATCGTCCCAGCATTTGGGAAGTTGGTTTTTATCTCGGCACTTTCGGATTGTTCTTTACCTGTTATTTTTTATTCTCTAAATTCTTCCCGGTGATTGCCGTGGCGGAAATCAAGCATATTTTAAAGAGAAGTGGAAAAAGCTTTAAAGATAATATGGACCCGGTAGAACAACAGAATGTAAATGAATTTGTAGAACAGCATGAGCACGATCATGGTGCTTAATTAAATGAAAAGTGAAAGTCAGCCTGTGATTTTCGGCTGTCAACATTTGAATTTAACTATATGGCAATAAAAAAATTTGTGGTAGGAAGTTTTGATGACGAAGCGGTTTTATTTCCGGCGGTCAGAAAGGTGAGGCGTGCAGGATATAAAATTCATGAAGTGTTTACACCCTTTCCTATCCATGGGCTGGACAAGGCGATCGGATTAAAGGATACTGACCTGGACACAGCCGGATTTATTTATGGAATCACCGGCACGGCAACTGCTTTGGGTTTTATTACCTGGATTTTTACGTCCGACTGGCCGCTCAATATTGGGGGTAAACCTCATTTTTCGCTGCCGGCCTGGATACCGATCACTTTTGAATTGACCGTTTTATTTTCGTCAGTTGGCATGTTTCTTACCTTTTGTTATTTGTGCCAGGTGGCGCCGTTTGTGAAAAAAGATCATTTCAATTTGCGTTCTACGGATGATCTGTTTGTAATGGCATTGGAATGCACGGACAAAACTAACGAGGCCGAAGCTGTAGCATTCCTGGAAAGCCTGGGAGCCAGGGATGTGAAAATTGACCGGAAAGAAACCAGGTGGTGGCTCGGCAGGTACGATAAAGAAAAGAAAATGTTTGGCATAAAGGAGTCAGAGGCGGCGGTTTAATAAATGTTCAAAACAACATAATGAAGAAATTTTCCATCATCGTAATTTTTTTCCTGGTCATTGTCGGCAGTTCCTGCGATGATGTGCGGCGCGGACCTGGCCGTGTGTATATGCCGGATATGATGTATAGCCGGGCACTGGAAACCTATGCTCCACTTGATTCAACAAAATTTACCAACGATACCAGTGAACGGGGCGAGGGTAAAATATTTTACAATGCACTTCCGGTAGCCGGAACAATGGCACGTGGCGACGAATTACCATTCCCCTATGCAATGGATAATCACGGTGATTCTACCAACTATGTCGGTTCAAAGCAATTTCAAAACCCGATGCCCTCATTAACGGCACCAGAAATGAAGGAAGCCGAAAGACTTTACCTCGTTAACTGCGGTATTTGCCACGGAATGAAGCTCGACGGGAATGGCCCTTTATACAATAATGGCTCAGGGCCGTTTGTATCCAAACCCGCCACCCTGGTAGGTGATCCAAAATACGCGGCGATGCCAGAGGGCCAAATGTTTTATTCCATTACCTACGGGAAGAATGCGATGGGAAGTTATGCATCACAGATCTCATCGAAACAAAGGTGGATGATCATTGACTATATAAAATCACAGCAGGCTGCCGGTAAAGCAGCTAGTCAACCATCAACATCGGTTGATTCTACTACCGGCGCAAAAGTGGTTAACAAAGACAGTACAAAAACCGGTAACAAATAGCACTCAAAAACCGGGATCGTTCATGATTACAAGATCGATTCCGCAACTAGCGTACTGAAAATGTGAAATAAAATGGCAATCAAAGAACAATTTATCATTCCAAAAAGATATAACACGTGGTCCATAGGTTTGATGGCATTGGGAGTTATTTCGATAATTATACTCTTTGTCACCAACGGAATGAAACCGGACTCCGTGTCGCAATCACGTTTCTGGGCCAGCCTTCTGCAAAACAGCCTGTACTTTTTATTCACTACCAATGCAGTCATGTTTTTTATTTGCGCTACCACTTTGTCCTGGGGGGGATGGCAAATTAGTTTCCGGAGAGTAAGCGAAGCAATTTCGGTAGCGACTCCGGTAATGGCCGTGATTTCGGTTGTCATTATGTTCGCTCTGGTATTTGGCAATAACCACCTCATCTATCTTTGGTCCGATCCGCAAAAAGTGGCTTCGAGCCATGAATTGCAGGCGAAATCACCCTTCCTGAGTAAAGGATTTTTTACCACCTGGACTTTACTTACCGTGATATTGTGGTATGTGATCGGTTCCAAAATGAGAAAACTTTCACGCAGCATCGATAATAAAGAGCTCACGGTTGAAGAAGGGAGACGATTCACCTGGACCAATACAGTATGGTCGGCCATATTCCTGGTAGTTTTTGCGCTTACCGTCATGTCCACAATACCCTGGCTATGGCTAATGAGCATAGACGCCCGCTGGTATTCGACCATGTATAGCTGGTACACCTGGTCAAGTACCTTTGTAGCCGGATGTTCTTTGATCGCGATTTTTGTGATCTATCTTAAAAATCATGGTTACCTGGAGCAGACGAATGACGAACATTTACACGATCTGGGCAAATTCATGTTTGCCTTCTCTATCTTCTGGACCTATCTGTGGTTTTCACAATACATGCTCATTTGGTATAGCAACCAGCCGGAAGAGGTGATATATTTCAAATCAAGAGTAAATGGTCCTTACCGCGGCATATTTTTCATGAACCTGATCATCAATTTCGTTGCCCCAATACTGATCCTGATGCGCCGTGGTTCTAAAAGAAATTATGCTACTATGACGTTCATGTGTGTGTTGCTATTATTCGGGCACTGGCTCGATTTTTACCAGATGGTTTTTCCGGGAGCATTAAAAGATCCCAAAACGGGACTTACTCATGTTCCATTTATGTTGTTTGATTTTGGCGTTGGTCTCGGATTTGTGGGATTGATCATGTTTATTACAGGGAGAACGCTGGCTAAATATCCCATGGTCGTCAAGCATCATCCGTTTTTCAAAGAAAGCATCATTCATCATACATAGATAATTAGATGAAAGGAAGAGCGACTTATTAAATATTAAAGATTGATCAGCGTATGCAGACGTTTTTTATCATATTGATCCTTGCTTTTGGGTTCCTGATCACATTCCAGATTGCGAAGGCGAGCGAATATGTGTCCGTATTGAGAGGTGAAGAAAAGGCCAGGAAACAAACTAACAGAATCAATGCTTTTCTGCTATTGATGTTTCTGATCGTGGGATTGATTGGAGTATATTATTGCAATGAACGACTTAAGGGAAAGATACTCGGTGAATCCGGTTCTGTAGAGGGCGATAAAATTGATACGATGCTTTACATAACACTCGCAATTACCGGCATTGTATTTTTTATCACGCAAATACTACTCTTCTGGTTTGCATTCAAATACCAGGAATCCGACAATCGCAAAGCCTATTATTATCCCCACAACAATACACTGGAGTTGGTGTGGACGGTTATTCCAGCCGTTTTTCTGACAGTGCTGGTAGGTTTTGGCATTGTTTACTGGTATAGAATTACCGGCGACGCGCCACAGGATGCCATGCAGGTGGAGGTAACCGGCAGCCAGTTTAAATGGGAATTCCGGTACCCCGGAAGAGATGGTGTGCTCGGGAAGAAAAATTATAAGGCCATCGATCCTCAAAAAGAGAATCCCCTGGGGCAATTATGGGATGATCCTTATAACCGTGACGATGTAATGGCAACGGCTCTTCACCTGGTCGTCAACAAGCCGGTGAAACTGATCATTGGCTCCAAGGACGTGATCCATGATGTGGGCCTGCCCCAATTCCGCATGAAGATGGACGCAGTTCCCGGAACACCGACTACCATGTGGTTCACGCCAAAATATACGACAAGAGAAATGGCTGAAAAATCGGGCGACCCGGATTTTGTCTATGAAATTTCCTGTGACCAGATGTGCGGGAAAGGTCATTTTGGAATGAGGGGTACAGTGATCGTTGAAACCCAGGAAGAGTTTGACCGCTGGCTGGTGAGTCAAAAACCCCAGTACCTCACAGCACATCCCGAACTCGAGCCCAAGAAACCCGGAGCTGACAGCACAAAAGTAGTGGCGGCTAATCTGAAAAATTAAATCAGCGAAGCGTAACAGCTTTCTGAAAAAATTAATGAATATGAGTAACGAAGAAAAGATGCATGGGCAACCGGAAATTGTGACAACTCATGAGGTTCATCATGATGAGCACCATGCACATCACCACAAGGAGACATTCATTACCAAATATATTTTCAGCCAAGATCATAAAACGATCGGAAAACAATTCCTGATCACCGGTATTGCCTGGGCGATCATTGGTGGACTTTTCTCTGTATTATTCCGTCTGCAATTAGGGTTCCCCGACCAGACATTCCCCATTTTGCAAACTTTTTTTGGACACTATGCTCAGGGTGGAAGGATTCAGCCCGAATTTTATTATGCCCTCATCACCATGCATGGCACCGTATTGGTATTCTTCGTACTTACAGCCGGTTTGAGCGGAACCTTTGCCAACCTGCTCATTCCTTTGCAATGTGGTGCGCGTGATATGGCATCGCCATTTCTGAATATGCTTTCTTATTGGTTCTTCTTCATGGCGAGTGTGGTAATGGTTTCATCTTTATTTGTCAGTACAGGACCTGCCAGCGGCGGCTGGACCATGTATCCGCCATTGAGCGCCCTGGGTTCACTAAACGACGGATCCAAGATAGGTACTGATCTTTGGTTGGTGGCCATGGCACTATTTGTTGTGTCTTCATTGCTTGGGGGCTTGAATTATATTTCGACGATTCTTAACATGCGTACGAAAGGAATGAGCATGACCCGGCTTCCGCTGACCATCTGGGCTCTTTTCTTTACAGCTATCCTCGGTGTATTATCTTTTCCGGTACTTCTTTCCGGTTTTATCCTTTTGCTGTTCGACCGCAACCTGGGAACGAGTTTTTATCTCAGTGATATTTTTGTTTCTCAAACGGGCCAGGCACTGGCGAATGAAGGTGGCAGCCCCATCCTGTATCAACACCTGTTTTGGTTCCTTGGTCATCCCGAAGTATATATAATAATATTACCCTCGATGGGAATTGTGTCTGAAGTGCTGGCGGTAAACTCGCGCAAGCCGATCTTCGGATACATGGCAATGGTGGGTTCGCTGTTTGCCATTACCGTTCTCGCCTTTCTCGTTTGGGCGCATCATATGTTTGTAACCGGTATGAACCCCTTTCTGGGATCAGTATTTGTGATACTGACGCTGCTGATAGCGGTTCCCTCGGCGATCAAGGTGTTTAACTGGCTTACCACGCTCTGGCGGGGTAATATCCGCTTTACGCCGGCCACATTATTTTCTATAGGGTTTGTGAGCCTTTTTATTTCAGGCGGATTAACTGGAATTTTCCTCGGTAACTCTACGATAGATATTCATTTGCATGACACCAAGTTTGTAGTTGCGCATTTCCATATTGTAATGGGTGTGGCTTCTTTCTTCGGAATGTTTGCAGGAGTATATCACTGGTTCCCTAAAATGTTTGGCCGCTATTTAAATAGTACACTTGGATTTCTTCATTTCTGGGTAACCATGATCGGGGCCTACCTGATCTTCTGGCCCATGCACTATGAAGGCCTGGCAGGTGTGCCCCGCCGCTATCTCGACGTAACTGGTTTTCACAATTTCAACAAGTTTGGGGATTTAAATAAAATGATCACCGTCGTTTCCGTGATTGTATTCGCCATGCAACTGATGTTCATCTTCAATTTCTTTTATTCCATATTTAAAGGAAGAAAAGTGCGCCACCAGAATCCGTGGGGAGCTACTACACTTGAATGGACCACGCCTATTCGGCCGGGGCACGGTAACTGGACTGGTGAGATCCCCGAAGTACATCGCTGGGCATATGACTATGGAAAAGATGGTAGAGAATTTATCCCGCAAACAGAGCCGGTGGGCAGAGATGAGAGCCACCATTAACTAAGTTTAAAAAATGAAAGACGCTGTAGCTATTGATACGTTTGAAACGGGAAGCCTTTTAGGGAGTAAACTAAAGGACTATGCGCAGCTGATCAAGCCTTCGCTGAGCATCATGGTTGTTTTTAGCAGCCTGATCAGTTATTTGCTGGCTCCAAAGGTGGTAGCATACGATTGGAGGATGATCGGTATATTCTTTATTGCCGGCTTATTGGTTACCGGAAGCGCCAATGCTATTAACCAGGTTGTAGAAAAGGATACTGACGCTTTAATGAAGAGAACGGCGAAAAGACCGGTAGCATCAGGGCGCATGTCGGTGGCCGAGGGTTGGACATTTGCGATGATCACTGGCATAGCAGGCATTTTTTTACTGGGAAACTTTTTTAACTGGCTGTCGGCTGGTATAGCCCTGCTGAGTTTATTTCTGTATGCTTTTATCTATACACCATTGAAAAAAGTCAGCTCGATATCGGTGATCGTAGGCGCCATTCCCGGGGCATTGCCCTGTTTGATTGGCTGGACAGCCGGTAACGATTCACTTACAGTGGGTGGTTGGGCTTTATTCCTGTTGCAGTTTTTGTGGCAGTTCCCACATTTCTGGGCCATTGCGTGGATTGCGCATAACGATTATACACGGGCTGGTTTTAAACTGTTGCCTAACGAATCGGGGCCCACAAAATATACAGCCCTGCAAACTATCATTTATTCACTATTGCTGATACCTGCAGGAGCGGCTCCGTATTTGATTGGCATGAGCGGGATCATAAGCCTGGTTATTGTTTCAGTGGCAAATCTCTTTATGGTTTGGCGATGTGTGCAGTTGTATCAACACATGAATGTGGCTGCTGCAAGAAAGGTCATGTTTAGCAGTTATATTTATTTGCCCGTTGTCTTACTGGCGTTGCTGGCAGATAAAATGGCACCGGGGATACCAAAAGAACTGCTTACAGGCCTCATGCATTGGCATGCCTTATTATTTATCTGATGAAAAAAGAAAACGTTGTTAGACTTAAGTTTGAAAGAATCTGAAAATGCTCCTGTGGGAAGCAGTCGAAAGAGAATACATCCGCACAAGTTCACATTGTGGGTGGCGATAGGAAGCATCATCATGATGTTTGCCGGTTTAACCAGCGCTTATATTGTAAAGAGCAACCAGGCGGGATGGCACTCTATTGAAATGCCAACGGTTTTCTGGTTCTCTACGGGCACAATACTTTTAAGCAGCCTTACCATGCAGATGGCTTTGCGATTTTACAGGCAAAGAGAAATGAGGCAATACCGGTTGTTGATGGGAATTACACTGATGCTGGGCATCAGTTTCGTGATCATGCAATGGATGGGCTTTACTGAATTGTGGAACAGTGGTATCCAATTCCGGGGTGCTTCGGGTGGCGGCCAGTTTTTATACGTGATCGCAGGTTTGCATGCCATACATGTGCTGGGAGGTGTGATTGCCTTAATAGTGCTTTTTGCAAAGGCTTTCCTGGGACGTGTAAAAATATATGGCAGTGTGCCGGTTGAATTAATGGCAACTTACTGGCATTTTGTTGACGTGTTGTGGATATACCTGTTGGTATTTTTTATCTGGATGGGGTAAACAATGAATAACAAATACAATAAATAAACTTAAACAGATACATGGCAACGACCGCAGTTAGTCAACACCAAACAAAGTGGTGGAGTGGAGGTAAGAGCCCGTTCAATCTGGAATATGGCAAGTTGATGATGTGGTATTTCCTGATGAGTGACTCTTTTACTTTTGGTGCATTCCTGATTTCATATGGCAGCATCAGATTTAGCCAGAATTACTGGCCCAGTCCCAGCGTTGTGTTCAATACTTTTCCTTTGGCAGGTGAAGCTAATCTGCCCCTGGCCTTTGTAAGCCTCATGACCTTTATCCTGATCATGAGTTCTGTGACGATGGTATTGGCCGTACATGAGGGCCATCATGGTAACCGGCAGGGTGTAGTAAAATGGTTAGGTTGGACTATCCTGGGGGGACTTGCATTTTTAAGTTGCCAGGCATGGGAATGGAATCATCTTATTACCGGGGAACATGCGGTACTGGTGGATGGCAAGATACAATTGTGGGGGCAGAGCATGCGGCATAATCCCTGGGGACCTGAAGTTGCCGGATTATCTTATCACGGCGAAAAGGTTACCACACCCGGACCTGTGGCATTTGGTGGTTATTTCTTTGGCATCACAGGATTTCACGGATTTCACGTCTTTTCGGGAGTGGTGATCAACGTGATCATGCTGATCATGGCGCAAACCGGTGTTTTCGATCGCAAAGGTCATTACCTGATGATAGAAAAGGCGGGGCTATACTGGCATTTTGTGGACCTGGTATGGGTATTTGTATTCCTTTGTTTCTACCTGATTTAGCAGCTAAAAGAGTGTTGTGTAGGAACTATTTTCTAAAAATTTGTATTATTTAAACGGCTTTTATAATTTTTCGATATGGAACATGCAAACGCGGCGACTGAAGTAACTATACATCATGAACCGACGGGTAGTACAAAAAGGATCTGGAAGGTATTTTGGATTTTACTGGTGATTACGATGGTTGAGCTCGGGCTCGGACTGTCACTTTATGCACTGGATCTGCCGGAGGGATTACGGATGCACCTGATAAAGGGAACGATTATCATTCTTTCTTTGGCAAAGGCATATTATATCGTTTCTGTTTTTATGCATTTGGGAGATGAGATCCGGAATATGATCATGACGATCATCGTACCGCTGACCTTATTCATTTGGTTTATTCTCGCCTTTATCTGGGATGGTAGCAGTTACCGGAATCTGAGAAATAAATATGATACATACTATAAGGAAAAGACCATGGTTGGTGAAAAGAAAACAGACACCACTACCGTTGTTAAGCCAGGCGGAAAAGACTAAATTTTCACTAATAATTTTTATAGCAAATCAAACCACTGCAACTTTGCGGTGGTTTTTATTTAGTGTTCCGGTGATTCTTCGCTGCCGTAAGGCGTCTGTGTACTTACTACGCCATTTGAATTGCGTTGCGGTATTGTAAATAATGAGTTCCCCGGAAGACACGAAGTTTAATTAGTATTCTTGTCAAAAAAAGCACTATATGCCCTGTTGATCGCATTGATCATTCCATTGGCCATTTTTCTGTATGTCAATTCCCTCCCCAAGGCTGCCATTCCAAAACCTTTGTTTTATGACAGTGTACACTCGTATGTTAAAAATGGTAAAGAAAAGAACGATACGTTCTGGCACCATATACCGGATTTTTCACTCACCAATCAACAAGGAGAAAGAGTTTCTTTCAGTGATCTGAAAAAGATCAGTCCACGGGACACGAGTGGCCGGATCGTGGTTGCAGACTTTTTTTATACCCACTGTCCAACCATCTGCCCGGTAATGACCCGCAATATGAAGAGGTTGCAGAATTCGGTAAAGAAGGCTGTGGATATTGATGGCCGGCAGACACAACTGGTGCAGTTCATTTCCTTCAGCATCGATCCGGGCAGGGATTCTGTTCCAGCTTTGAAAAAATGGGCCGACCGTTTCCAGGTAGACCCCTCCAGTTGGTGGTTGCTAACGGGTGACAAAGACGTGATCTATGATCTTTCACTTAAGCAAATGAACCTGGCCGTTCAGGATCCTTCCATTGACTCATCGTTTCCACATACAGACATTTTTGTACTGATTGATAAAAATGGAGTGATACGTGTGCGGCGTGACAAGGATGGCAATCCACTATTATATCATGGCCTGGACTCCACTTCCTTATCGAACCTTTCCGAAGATATTGTATTGCTTTCGTTGGAAAAAGACCCGAAAAAAAGGGGCTTTTTGGAAGGCCAATTGGTCACCATCGCTGTTTCCATGTTGATCACATTGATCGTGGTGGGTTTATTTCTCATCCTTTACCGGAAAAAATTTGCTCAACACTAATATGCTGGCTAGCACCTGGAAAAAAAATGATAAGAAAGCTATTGGGCTGATCATAGTTTTTTCTGTCCTTGTATTTTTAGCTGTTACAGTATTAAGTGCGCCTTCGGCAAAAAAATTTCATGTTTCTTTTAATCCCGTAATTTTTGCCGAAGCCAATGCTGTTATCAACTCCATAGTCGCTTTGTTGCTGATCGGCGGATTGATCGCGGTAAAGAATAAAAACTACCTGCTGCACAAGCGCATTATGATGACGGCAATCAGTTTGTCGGTCCTCTTTTTAGTGAGTTACATATGTCATCATCTTTTTGCTGCTGAAGCGCGGTATGGTGATTTGAATCATGACGGCGTCCTGAGTAATGCTGAAAAGACCACCGCGGGAAATGCCCGTTATCTCTACTTTTTTATACTCGGAACTCATATTCCGCTGGCCGGGATTGCCCTTCCAGTGATCCTGTTTACAGCTTACCGCGCTTTAATTGGAGAGTACGACAAACATAAAAAACTCGTTCGGGTTACCTGGCCCCTTTGGTTTTACGTAGCCGTTACCGGTGTGCTGGTGTATTTTATGATCAGTCCGTATTATCCCTGAATCATTGTATCTGTGGGTCTTCGTGACCTCTTGCCTTGGTTTGAAGACTTCCGGCCAGCTTTTGAACCACGAGGACACCAGGGGCTCCGGAGATTTTACGAAGTAAATCAATCATAAAAATCCAAACTCGTTAGAATTCAAAAATCCTGAATTACATTCTTATTTCTGCGGTCGTTTAATTGGTGATTCAGGTTATAAGCAGCGCTGATCAGGGCAAGGTGGGTAAAGGCTTGCGGAAAATTGCCCAGGTGCTGCCCTTCGAAACCCAGTTCTTCAGAATACAATCCAAGGTGATTGGCATAACCGAGCATTTTTTCGAAAAAAAATCTTGCTTTTTCCAGTTGACCTGACCTCGATAAACATTCTACATACCAGAAGCTGCACATTGAAAAAGTGCCTTCATGACTTATGAAACCGTCAGGAGCGGCGATTTCCGGTCGATAACGATAGATTAGAATATCCGAAGACAATTCTTCCTCGATTCTCTTTAATGTGGAAAGCCATCGCGGATCTTTCGGACTGATAAAACGTACCAGAGGCATTAATAAGGTGGAAGCATCGACCGTTTCGGCACCCCGGTATTGCATGAATGCCTTTTTATCCTTATCCCAGAATTCTTCATAAATGCTGTTGTAAATAATATCCCGCTGTTTTGCCCAGGTGTCTTTGATAGGAAAAGAACGCGCTCCGGCGATCCTGATCGCCCTGTCAATAGCCACCCAGCACATCAACCTTGAATAGAGAAATTTCTTTTTTCCTCCCCGTACCTCCCAGATCCCTTCGTCTGCCTGATCCCAGTTAGTGGCCAACCAATCAATTTGCTTTGCGAGGTCTCTCCAAAAATCATAAGATATGGGTTCTGCATGTTTGTTACTGAGATAGACAGAATCCAGCAATTCTCCATAAACATCCAATTGCAACTGATGGTAAGCATCGTTGCCAATCCGTACCGGCCCGGATTTCATATAACCCTCGAGGTTGGGAAGAGTTATTTCCTTCAACGTGCGGGCACCATTGATACTGTACATTATGCCCAGCCTGTTGTGCCCCTTGACATCTTCGCACATCCGTTCTACCCAATTCATAAAATCCCGTGCTTCGCGTGTATAGCCCAGCCTTAATAAAGCGTAAATGGTAAATGATGCGTCCCGGATCCAGGTGTAGCGGTAGTCAAAATTCCTTTTATGGCCAATGCTTTCCGGTAAACTGAATGTAGGGGCAGCCACAATGGAGCCATTCCTGCTTGATGTAAGAAGTTTTAATAACAGCGCAGAACGGTTTACCGTTTCGAGCCAACGGCCTTTATACTCTGATTGGGCAATCCAGTCTTTCCAGTAGTTAACGGTTGTAAACAGGCTGTTAGTCACATAATCCTTGATATTGTCATGTCTCTCGCCGTTGGCGCTGGCGGGTTCCAGGATGAAATCGGCGTGCTCTCCTGTATTTAAGACAAACTCTGCAAAAACATCGTTATTTGATTCAATGATCGGTACGGATGAAATAAACCGCATGTCATGAATTTGCTTGTCGTCAATATGGAATACAATTTCATGAGTGGATATTCTTTCCAGAGAATGCGGGCTCCTTGCATAGTTAAACCTGGGCTGCAGGGCTAATTTAAATTTCACTTGTCCCTTGATGCTCGTCGCACGCCGGATCAACCTGTTTGCCTTGCTCATTTCGACCACAGGCATAAAATCTGTGACTTCACTGCCACCATCGGCTGATAAAAAGCGGGTGAGCAATACATTGGTATCCGGGAAATAAAGTTGTTTCGTCTTCATTTCGCCAAAAACAGGATAGAGCTGGTATTTTCCTCCTTTTTCATCATCCAGGAGTGCTGCGAAAATGGAGGGAGAATCAAAGTCCGGGAAACACATGAAATCGATAGAGCCGTTTAATCCAACAAGTGCAACGGTATTCAGGTCTCCAATGATGCCATAATTTTCGATTGGCTGATAACCCATGTTATCTTAGAGACAATAGCTATTCCAATTTTTTTTAATAACAAAGAAGCTCATCAGTATGAGTTTCATGTGGAAAAAAATCAGCAGAAGCGAGGCTGTTTGATCAGATAATGGCAAGCAAAACAAACCTGTTTGCTTTTGTGACCCTTATGTTGTTTATGCAAGTCAGTAAAAGTGATATTTTGGATATTTATATGCCGATAGCTCACGCTGGGAACACAACGGTCACAAAGGACAATGGATTCAATGACGATTCGGTTTTTATTGAACTAAATGTTTCGTATTGTCGAACTCCCCAATTCTCAAATAGCATTCGTATTTCTTCTAAGTATATTTACGAGCCTTCTCTTTCTAATGAAATGCTATCCTATATTACATAGTATTCAACGGGATAAACTCTAGATTCATCTAAATAAAATAATAATATAATAGTGGAGTATTATGTTTGTATCGTAGATGGCAATGAGCGTAACGCAGACCATTGAAACTTAAAATCCAGGGTTGATACAAAAAATTCTAATGGAATTACTGATCGATAAAATATCAAAAAGGACAGGGATGGACAAGCATCTGGCCACAGAAGCCCTCCTGGCAATTTGCGATCATGTGAAAGAAGAGTATCCGCTGCTTCATTCAGTTATTGACCGGGTTCTTGGAAAACATATGGATGTTAAGGAACCGGGAAATGATTATAAACCTGTATACATAGAAAATAATTATTTGCACAATCACCAGTAAGACACCGAGCCGTTGCTAACCTTTATTTGTTGATCCGTATCCTAAAGAAAAAAACCAAACACCACTTGTGAAAATTCCCTGCTATTTGAGTGGGGATTTTTTTTATCCGTCAATTCGACTGGTTTTCAAATCAGGAAGGCTCTGGGTGAAGCAAGGTTCATCAAGTAATGCTGCTGCTTCATGCCTTTTCGGGTTACTGATGGACTAGAATCCCAGTTCTTTTACGGGATCCCAGAATATCTTGTCGAAATCAACTATCGTATCCCTTTTTACTTTTACTCCTTCTTTTCTCAGCATCCTTTCCATTTGACCGGGATCGTCAAAATGATGTTTACCACTCAGCATGCCATTGCGATTCACCACCCGGTGTGCGGGCACCCGTGGACGCACTCTTCCCGAACCGTTCATGGCCCAGCCAACCATACGCGCCGACATCTTTGTTCCGATAGACTTCGCAATAGCCCCATAAGAAGTGACACGACCCTTAGGGATTTGGCGTGCCACTTCATATACCAGTTCAAAAAAATTTTCATCCTTCCTGCCCGAGGGCTTTACTGATTGCAATCCAGCTGTTGATTTTTTCGCAGGCATGTGAACTATTATTTTTTTTCCTGTTGTCTCTTGTTCAGCAATAGCGTACGTCGCGGTTCCGGAACATTTTCATATAGGTAAGGACAGTGCAGGCAGCCCATGCCGCAACAATATCCTTTTTCCCGGTGGTATTGCTCCGTAAGCACAATGAATCCGTCCTCATTTATATAATAATGTACACCCTCGATCCATTCATCATCCTTCATGATATTCAATATGTTTCAAATCTGCATCTATTTCCCGGCCGGGTAGTTGTTGTGGCAAGGTAAAGCATAAATAATGAACCCGGTTACTGCCCGAAATGTTCAATGACTCATAAAAAGTTTTGATCAGTAATTCTCCTGGAAGGTCACCTTGCGTATAAAGGTCTTCCCAATCAACATGTAGCTGGCAATGGTATAGCTCGATCACTTTTTTCGTAAAGCGGTATAATTCGGGGCTGTCTGTTTTTAGATGAATTTTTCCACCCGGCAACAGAAATTCCTGGTACATCCGGAGAAACCTGGGATGTGTCAATCTCTTTTTTGCTTTGGACTTCCGTAGCTGCGGATCAGGAAATGTGAGCCATATTTCACTGATTTCACCAGTGTCGAAGAATTCATTAATATGGTCAATTTGAACACGCAAAAAAGCTACATTGGACAGGTTTTCCTGCAGGGCCTTTTTTGCTCCCACCCAAAGGCGGTTCCCCTTTATATCTATACCAATGAAATTTTTATTGGGGTTCAATCGCCCCAAGCCCACGGCATATTCTCCTTTTCCGCAAGCCAATTCCACGACAATCGGTTGATCATTTTTAAATAATGAATGCCATTGTCCGGCCATATTTGATGGGAATTGGAGCACGTTTGGGAAACTGGCCAGTTCGGCAAACCGTGTTAATTTTTTTTGACCCATAGAATGGGGACAAAAATAAAGGAATCAGTTCTTCATAAATAAAGATCAAACCTGATGTGTTTATAAAAACCATAGTGTGGCATCTTCTTTGGAAAAGTTGCTGCGTATTCAATCATCAAAAACAACATTTATGAAAAATAAACGAATGGCCACGATCTGGCAAGCTTCGTTAGTAGCAGGAGCTATGATCTTCTCGGTTGCCTGTAATAACAGCGATTATACCAAGAGTCCGTCAAATCCGGAAGGTAAACCAGGTACCGATACGTCAACAAGCAAAATGACGGATACTTCAAATACTTCGGCAAATAGCATGAAGGGGACAACAACCTCCACAACCACGAAGAAAAAAGGTAAAATAACAATCGGCACTATGTCCGCCAAAAAGTCAATGGCTATGAAACCGGACAAAGATGGTATATATGAGATGACGGATGTTCGTCCATCGTATCCTGGTGGTCAATCAGCCCTGGATGCATACGTAAACGACCATATCAACTATCCACAGGCAGCTTTGGATAACAATACCGAAGGAACAACAGAAGTGCAATTTGTAGTGGACAAAGACGGGACGATTCATGACGCAAAGACCATTGGAAAGAAATTACAGAATGGATTAGATGATGAAGCTGTGAATGTAGTATCAAATATGCCGAAATGGAACCCTGGTAAAGTAAAAGGAAAGGATGTGAAGACAAGAGTGGTTCTGCCGATAACGTTCAAAACGGAACAATAGCAGAAACAGAAATAAGGAAGAAAAGAGAAACAGGAACATGCCCCGGGAGACCGGGGCTTTTTATTGCATTTGAGACACGCTTAGCAGGAATTTGATAGAATGCGCAACAAAGCAATACTAGAAATGGGATAATCTACCAATCATTCAAATGTCCGGACATGATGGCCATTTCTTCCGATGAATGAATTGAAAGGATGCACTTGCTTTAGCAAAAACGAAGGTTGATTGAATATTGTTTTCCCGAACTGGCTTCACATTTGTGAGGAAATTTGCATATGAAAAAATCAATTCCATTTGGTGTGATCGTTGTTGTTGTTATTTTGTTTGCCAGCTGCAGTAAAAAAAGCAATAACACCTCATTTACCGCTACTATGACAGCTACCGTAGGCGGCAGCAGTTTCACATCGAATACTACAGGAGCTGTACAAGGCACAATCGGCGGAGTCAATGATCTTACCATTACTGGTAATAGCGGTAGTATTATGATCATAATTGACGTATGGGGCTACAACAATGCAACCGGCAACTTTCCGATAAGTACAAATATGACGTCAGGCACTTCGACGGCTTCGTATAATCCGGGATCAACTCTTAGCACACAAATGAATGCCGTGCATGGCACTGTAACCATTACCAATATTTCGGGCGGCGTTATTACTGGAATGTTTGATTTTGTTGCTTCTGATTCTACAAATGTTTCCGGCGGCAACTTTTCTGTTAAGTCATTATGAGATCAACGGGTCAATGCTGCAAACCGCAACGTAATTATTTTCTCAAAAGCAAAATAGTGCATTAGCCGTTTTTTTTATGAATAAATGAACTCGTTAAAAAGACCAACAGGCTTGCCAGGAAAACCCATGTGGCTAAATAAAACCAGTCGTAGCCAAAGAACATGAGATCCATAAATGGCAGCCCCAACCTCGACGAGCGATTGGATTTGGAGTAAATGGTTCCTATTTCCACTAAGGCCAAACAGAGGAGAAAAAAATTTCCCGAAATAAAAATCAGGTGAACTAACCATGCTCTAAAATCCTTAATGGGCCAGGGAAGTTATTTTCAAACCTTTGAAAAAGATGATAAACAAAAGAAACAAGTAAATCAAAAGGGGGACAGTGAATAACATTTCAACTATCATAACCAGGGCTAGAAAGACAATTTCAAAAGCGACAATGAGTTTGTAAACCATCTTGAAAGGAAAAAGATCACACGTAAGTCCGCCCAAAATAGACATAAAATGTCAGTCAACCATGAAGGGATCCGGAACCCATATGCGCCACCATTTATCACATTAAATGCCGGCAACTTTCATTCATTCTGCGGATCTCCAAGTTATTTGCTATCGACAAAATCGCTGATGTCGGCAGACATTAAAGGTTCTATCGTGCTGTCAATATTTAATCCTATTGTGGCAAATGCAAGTCCCCTTTGTGAAAAACCCCCGCCATAGACAGTCGGGTCTAAATAATTTACATTTTGATTACAAAGAAACACATAGGTATTTGGTAACATAGTATTTGTAAAGGGATGTGAACTCATTAAGGAGGATTGTCCGTAAAACGAGCCGGTTGTTGCATCCTTTGTCATCAGGAAAAATCCAATGCCATTCATTCCCGTGCCACTTAAATTGAAATTATCCCAGGCTGAATATGGGTTATTGTTGACCACCGGGGATTCTGCTGACAAATAAAATGCATGTCCCCCGTTTTGGTAGCAACCAATGTCTGCATTGTCGCTGTCGCCGACGTTATTGTCCAGAGAGTAAATAGACAAATGACAATTATTGGGACCCGGTAACTGGGTCGATGGGTTAAAATAGGTCCTTGCATAACCATCAGCGCCCGGATGTACTCCTTTAGCATCATAAGTCCACGACGAATTATAATAGGTAAGCCTGAATGCTTCATCTTCGTCACGTGGGTCTTTCAAATTGAATTTGCAGGTTGTTGCCGTACTTCCTGCAAAAGGATAGATCACATTGCACAGGTCCCACCAGCTGTGCCGCCTCGCCCTGGTAATAAGGGTATCGAGCTTTACTTTTAATGATGAATCGGTAATCCCGGTTGCAACGATAAATTTGCCAAGAGCGCTCGTATCAGCAGATCCGCCATTTTCATTAGGAATATGAATATCCTTTTGACAGGATATCAAGAAAAAGACCGTCCCCGCACAGACAGCTAATGTTCTCATGAGTAGAGATTTTTGGTTAATAATATTTTCCATGACTTCCAACTATCGCACAAAGAATAGTTCATTCTTCGTTCCTTTTGGAACAACAATCATGCACACTTAAAACGATAGATTGGCTTCGCCGGGTAAAGTGAACCGGTCATCTTAAGCTTTCTGCAGGGGCCGGCCTGAAGATTATCAGACAAAACGAGTTAAGCAGTAACATTATGAATACTTTATTCAACCAGGAATGAATGGGAAACATCAATAGGTTCCGGTTGTCTATGGTTATTTTTGGAGTTTCTCTTCGAAAATATTTATAACCGTCTCGTATTTTTCCTAATAGATAACAGAAATTAACTTGAATAAAAAATTACACACTCTGTGTAATTCCTTATCCACTAAAGAAACCACGGCAACACGGCGAAATACATGAAAGAATAAAGTGACAGAATCATCAAGGAAAAGCCCGCGAAGATCCTGAAGACTAATCAGCAGGTAGAAAGCCATTCGCCGTAGCCATGATTTTTTTTAGTAAGGTCGAGATCAATCAAAATAGGCTACAGGCTGATTTCTAATTTATTCTGAACTATTGGTCCACTCTAAATCGATAATCTTTGTAGGGGATCTAGTCAGTATATAATTTTTGTCACTCCTTCATTTTTGATACATTTTTTGGAAAAATGGGCCATTATAGAATGATGTTTACTCTTGTTCTGATGTTCCATATGCTTTCTAAAGGACAACAAGACCTTTTGACCATCGATGCCCTGCAAATAGTCCGGGTCAAATTTTAAACGATTGAAAAATCTGTTGATCGGATAAGTTTTTTATGATCACAACGAACTTGTGTTCGAAATAATTTTTTCTACAATCAACAAAAGCCAAGAGATTGGACAACCGCACGGCCAAATAGCAAGGATCATAAAAGAAAAGCTCCTGGAAATACCAAAGGCTAATACATCTTTAACCTGATTGGACGTATTTCTTTCTTAATCCGGTAATGAGTGGGAATTTCGAAAATATTTTTCGTCGGGTTCTTGAATAAGAAGTAAAAGTCAGTGCCACTTACTTTACAGGCGACACAAAGTTTAAATAAACGAACAATTTACTGTACGTTTCCGGTACACTTACTCTAAATATATCAAGTTAAATTACTGCTTATCAATGGTTTTGCTCTATGGTACAGGAGTTGATAAAAACCGTGGGGTTCACAAAAGCACTGCTGATATTTCAGACATTGCAAATTCCGTAAAGCTTAAGAACGAAGAAACGGAAAGCTAAAGGGTGTATTGTCAATCATAATAAACATCATTAGTCATAATTCGCCTGTTATGTTTGAGACTTATTTCAAGACGACCATCCGAAACCTTTGGAAAAACAAAGGCTACAACTTCCTGAACATTTTTGGCTTAGCCATTGGGATTGCCTGTGCAGGTCTAATTTTTTTATGGGTGGAAGACGAATTGTCCTGGGATCAGTTCAACACTAAAAATGACCGTTTGTACCGGATACGGGAGAACCAGAAGTATGACACCTATGTTGCTACATTCGGTTCAACGCCGGCACCGATGGCTCCAGTAATGCAACAGGAAATTCCCGGTGTAGCCAATACCTGCCGCATTGTCGCATGGAACACCAAACTTATCACGATCGGTAACAGGTCTATGTATGCATTTCCCAATTATGCAGATTCGTCCTTGTTCAGCATGTTTACTTTTTCGTTTGTTCAGGGCAGTCCTGCAACCGCTTTTAGTCAATTGTATTCAATGGTTGTTACACAATCAACGGCTAAGAAGTTTTTTGGAGAGGAAAAGAATATCATCGGTAAATCAGTGCGTGTTGACAATAAACAGGATTATATTATAACCGGGGTCATAAAAGACATACCGAAAAACTCAACAGTACAGTTTGATTGGGTGGCCCCTTTTCAAATCTGGTGGAACGAAAATAAATCCTGGGCACAAAACTGGGGCGATAATGACCTGGACACTTATGTTGAGTTAAAACCCCATGTTGATGCGGCTTCGGTCAATAAAATTCTTTACAATTTTATACAACAGCGTGAACCAAAATCAAACGCCCGACCCTTTTTGTTTAGTGCCCACGACTGGCATTTGCGAAATGAATTTGATAATGGCGTACAAACCGGCGGTGGTCAAATTGAATATGTGCATCTCTTTTCGCTAATCGCCTGGGTTATTTTGTTAATTGGATGTATCAACTTTATGAATCTCGCCACAGCACGCAGTGAAAAACGTGCAAGAGAGGTCGGTGTCAGGAAAGTACTGGGTGCCGTTAAAAAGAACCTGGTCGTTCAATTTATCGGTGAATCCATATTGATGGCTATGTTGTCTGCGATACTTGCTGTAATGATAATCCTGTTTGTACTTCCCGCTTTCAATTTATTGACGCAAAAAAATCTTGTGTTGGGTTTAACCGAACCATTTCACTTTACAACATTGGTAGTGGTCACTTTAGTATGCGGGCTGGTTGCCGGCAGTTACCCGTCCTTATATTTATCCTCATTTAATCCTGCATTTGTTTTAAAAGGATTAAAACTAAAAGACAGCAGCGCATCCTCGATAAGGAAGGGCCTGGTCATTCTACAGTTCAGTGTTTCCATCATTCTTATTATAAGCATGATTGTTATTTACCAACAGATACAGCATGTGAAAAACAGGAGTCTCGGCTTTGATAAGAACAATTTGCTTGAGATAAATACGAACGATGACTTCAATAAAAGCTACGAAACAATAAAACAAGACCTTTTAAACAGCGGTGTTGTGCAAAATCTTGCGCTTGCTGATTATTCCGTTTTATACGGAGGTAATAATACGGATGGGTTGATATGGGAGGGAAAACCCGTGAACAGCAAGGTTCTTGTATCCAATCGCAATGTATCACCCGGTTTTATGAATACGTACGGCTTAAAGCTGCTTGCGGGCACGGACTTTGTTGGAACCGATAGCGTAGCATCGAAAAAAATAAATGTCATCATTACAAAATCACTTGAGCAATTAATGGGTAAAGGGAGCGCTCTGAGTAAAACATTTCGCTATGATGGTGACACTAGCGGAATGGTTTTGAGCGTAGTTGGAGTCGTGAATGATTTTGTCTATGGGGATATGTATGGCAAACCGGACCCCGTAATGTTTTACTGTATTCAAAATGCAAGTGCATCAGAACTATATGTTCGTTTAAAAACGACCGATGTCGAAGATGCCATAAACAAAATAGCAAGGGTTATTAAGAAGGACAATGCATCGTATCCATTCACGTATCAGTTCGCAGACGACCAATTCAACAAAATGTTTTTGAATGAACAATTAATAAACGAGCTTTCAAGAATTTTTGCCACGTTAGCCATCCTGATTTCCTGCCTGGGATTGTTTGGCCTGGCTGCCTTTACCGCTGAACGCAGAACAAAAGAAATAGGTGTCCGCAAAATATTAGGGGCCAGCGTGACGGGTATTACAACACTTTTATCCAAAGACTTTCTTCAGTTAGTTGCTATTTCCTGTGTGGTCGCTTTTCCTGTGGCCTGGTGGATCATGCACAGCTGGCTACAGAATTATAAATACAGGATTGAGATCAGATGGTGGATTTTTTTAGCCGCCGGAGTATCTGCCTTACTGATTGCTTTAGTCACTATCAGTTTTCAATCCATCAAGGCAGCCCTTACAAACCCGGTGAAATCTTTGCGCACGGAATGATTGGATAAGAGATACCCAATCGGTTCAGATAAGAGGTTAAATCGTTCTGGTCCAGGAAAAATGGATTAAACCCGGTTGCCTTCTAACTAAACCAAACAGGCAGTACCAGAGCAAACCAACCAAGTAATAATCTAAGGAATGGAGACATTATGGAGGGCACTGCCCATGCCAGAAAAGTGAGGTTCCCGAATGGTTACTTTTTTTGCCTCATCGGGGTATAAAAGAAAAGCCCCTATAAGACGTTCATCTATAGAGGCTAATACAAGCAATGAGAAAACTATTCGCTGTAGGGGGAGGACTCGAACCTCCACGGGGCAGTTAGCAAAAGTGCAAAGTTTAGTGGTCAACCCTGGTCGGCTGAATCCGCCTTTCGGCGAACTACGTCGGCTCTACACTTTGTTTATCCTGGATCCCCCACCCCCGAGACAAGAGGGCATGTCTGCCAAAGGTTTCATCACCCCACAGTATGACAGAGAATATTTTCAAGTCTCTTGAAAAGAACTGATAGAACAAAATTAAGAAGAGGACCCTTTCTATTCCAAATTATTCAATAAATATTTTGAAATTATAGAAAATAATCAAATATTTGTCTGATCATTAGATTATTTTCAAAATGGAGTTGTAAAATGGCGTCTAAATTGAATCTTGACAAACTTGACCTCCAGATCATTCATCATATGATGGAAGACGCGGAGATCTCATATGCCGACCTCGGCAAGAAACTTTTTGTATCCGGTGGCACTATCCATGTACGGATAAAAAAGCTGCAGGAAGCGGGAATCGTTAAAGGTACAAAATTGAATGTCGATCTGAAACAACTTGGCCACGATGTGATCGCCTTTATCGGTATCTACCTGGAAAAAAGTTCTTTGTACGACGCCGTCGAAAAAGAGCTGCAAAAGATCCCTGAGATCGTCCGGCTTAACTATACCACCGGTAACTATAGCATGTTCGCCGAGATCGTATGCAGGGACATTACGCAGCTTCGTTATGTACTGCATGATCAGTTGCAGAAAATAAAAGGTATTGAAAGAACGGAAACTTTCATCTCCCTGGAAGAAAGCTTTAGCCGGAATGCAAAAGTGCTTAACTGAAGAGTGAAGTAGCTGACTGTGAAGTCGGCCCTCCGCTTTGAACTAAGACATAAAGGCGTAAAGAGCAGCGTAAAAAATTCTCTTCCTTTCAAAACCCTACTTTCAACAAATGATTATTCTATCCAGGAAGCATTCGAAACCGGGGACCGGCTTCTGGCTTTCCATTTTCAATTATCCACTTTTATCTGACCAATGAGTCATTCTAAATTTTACTCTTCGCTGGTGTTGTTGATCGCTTTGAATGCCATTGTAAAGCCTTTGTGGATCTTTGGCATCGACCGGCAGGTGCAAAATGTAACGGGTGTATCGGAATACGGAATCTATTTTTCTCTCCTGAACCTTTCCATTGTCTTTGGTTTTTTACTTGACTGGGGCCTAAACAATTTTCTGAATCGCGAACTGGCGGCCCGGAAAATCGAATTGCAGGAACAATTAGGCAGCTTCCTGATCATTCGCCTGCTTTTTTTCCTATCATATGCCGTGTCGGTGCTGGCAGTAGCCTGGATCTCCGGGGTAACCCGCTATGTTGTGCTGGCCGGCGTAATTGTTATTCAATTTCTCACCTTTTTATTTCTTTTTTTTCGAACGGTGATCACGGCCAATCAATGGTTCCGCACCGATGCCTGGTTATCTGTGCTCGATAAATCGATGATGATCCTGGTTTGCGGTTGTTTTATCTTTCTTCCCATCATATTCGGCGGAATGACCATTGAAAAATTCATCGTTTGCCAGATTGTATGCACCGCCCTGGCTACAGCAGTGGTCATCATCATTCTGTTGTCGCGTGGGATCGCTTTTAAAAGACCTTCACTACGTTTTTTTAACCGTCCGGTCATTCTTTCTGTACTGCCTTTTGCCTTTGTGCTTTTTCTGATGTCGATTCATACCCGCCTCGACGGATTTCTTCTGGAACGTTTGCATCGTGACGGTGCACACGAGACGGGTATTTATGCAACAGCTTATCGCTTGCTGGATGCATCAAATATGGTGGGGTATCTAATGGCCTCTTTTTTTATGCCATTTGTTGCCCGAATCTGGAGCGAGGGAAAGCCTTTGCAGGACCTTATCTTGCAAACCCGTCACCTGCAGCTCATGTTTGCCATTACCATCACAGTAGTCACGATCATGCTGGCTCCCTGGCTCCAGCAGATACTCTATCATCGCGATGATCCGTATGGCATCAAGGTACTTCGCTGGTGCTTACCTGCATTGACCGGGTACGGTTTAACGCAGGTATATGGAACAGTGATGACAGCTACCGGTCATATTGTTTCTTTCTGTTACCTGAATCTATTGGCCGTCATAATCAATATTGGACTGAATATTCTCCTGATACCTCATTATGGAGCCTGGGGATGTTGCGTGGCTGCTCTCATCAGCCAGGTTTTACTGGGCTGCGGTTGCATGACGTACGTGCATGGTAAACTGGGAACATCTTATCAGTTTTCATCTTTAATATTGTACGGTTTGGCAGGCATCACAGGCTGTGGAATTCTCTATGGATTGCAGCAGGCAAAGATGAATAGCTTTCTATTAATGCCAGTGGCAGCATTAGTGAGCTTTCTTTTTATGTGGATAGGTAAGATGATCCCGGTAAAGGGCTGGTTATATTTTCTAAAAAAACAATAGCTTCAAATAATAAATCACTGAATGCCTGACCTGTTTACGATATTGTCCCACTGGTGGAAACGAATTATGCTTTTAGGGCTGCTGACAGCCATTGTTACAGCAGGCGTTCTTTTTTTCATTCCCAAAAAATATATGGGTAAAACAACCGCTTTGCCGGCTACCGCTTACAGTACCGACAAATCAAGTGTTTTCAGTCAAAATTTACAGAATCTTTATTCCGCTATCGGAAATTCCGATGACCTTGACTGGGTATTAGGGACGGCTAGTCTGGACACCGTTTACACGTCGGTGGCAAAGCAGCATGAACTGGTACATTACTATAACATAGATACGGGCGCATCTTCACTGATAAAAGCATCTCACGAGCTAAAGCGGAACAGTAAGGTGACCAAAACAGATTATGGAGAACTGCAGGTTAAGGTATGGGATACCGATGCCATTATGGCTGCGACCCTGGCCAACGCTATAATGGACAAGTTGCAACAAATTCACCAGGAAGTGCAGACAACAAACAATTCGCTTCTGCTCGCCCGGATCGATACAGAGTACCAGGAAAAAAATAGTGAATTTCAGCGATTGGCAGATTCGTTGCAAAATGAAAAAGATGTTGTCCGGATTGAATACATGCAGATGAAAAAGGCTTCCCTGCTCCGCCAATTAGAGGAATATGATCGACTGGCGGATCAATATAAATTGATGGTAGATGCTCAACCAAAAGCCCTGATCATTATTGAAAATGCTGTTCCGGCAATAAAGACCGACAAACCACGATGGCTGCCTATTCTGGTTGCAGCAACTTTTTTGGCTCTTTTTTTTGGACTGGCATCCGCTGTCATTTCGGAAAGAAATTTACAGGTAGCACATAGAATGAACAAATGAGGCTGTCCGCAGCATATAAACGGTCTGAATTTATATTTCTTTCGACCATTTTCCTGGTAACGCTGGTCACCTCCCTGTTATCTTCCATTTACTGGCTGATGTTTATTCCGTTCCTGTTTCTGCTATTCTGTTGGGGCTGGCAAGCATGGCATCTCGTTTTTTATCTTCTTATATTTTGTTTACCGTGGTCCTTTGAATTCAATTTCAACTCATCGCTGGGGACGGATCTTCCGGATGAACCGTTAATGTTGCTGGTGTCCCTGCTGTTTGTTTTTCATTTTCTATTTGCTCCTTCGGAATCCCTTGCCCGGTGGAAACAACCGCTTTTGTTTTTATTGTTTGCTCATATTGCCTGGATGGCCATTACTGTCTTTTTTTCCTCTGACGTGTTGGTATCCCTGAAATATTTGCTGGCAAAGGGATGGTATGTGATTGCCTTTGTGTGTGCGCCGATCGTTCTGTTCAAGGACAAAAAAACAATGGTGAAAACCGGCATTTTTTTTCTGGTGGCCATGCTGTGTGTAACCATATTGGCTATGATCCGTCACGGTTTATCCGGGTTTCGTTTTATTGAAATAAATAACGCGGTAAGCCCTTTCTTCAGAAATCATGTCAACTACTCTGCGATGCTGGTATGTACACTGCCTGTTTTGGTGGTTATTTATCAATTGAACCGGAAATACAGAACGCTAATAGTTTGTGCCATCCTGCTGGTGATTGTGGCATTGATCTTTTCATATTCGAGGGGAGCATGGCTGGCCGCCATCAGCTGCGGCTTTTCTTATTTACTAATAAAACGAAGAAAACTGGCGCTGGTATTTTTGACTCTTATCACCATAATATTTATCCTGGTTGTTTGGATGGGCCGAAGCGATCGTTACCTGGCATATGCAAATGATTACCGCAAGACTATCTTTCACTCCCGGTTTACGGAACACCTGGTGGCTACCTACCGGTTAAAAGATCTTTCAACAGCGGAAAGGATTAACCGGTGGGTGGCCGGTGTACGTATGGTAAATGATGAAGCCATGACAGGGTTTGGTCCCGGCAGTTTTTACAATAACTACCGGCCGTACACCATTCCGGTGTTCCGGACATGGGTAAGTGCAAACAGTGAACATTCAACGGTCCATAATTATTTTTTACTGCTGCTCATCGAGCAGGGAATTCCGGGGTTTCTCCTGTTTATAAGCCTTGTGGCAGTCATGCTTTACTATTCGGAGAAATTATATCATACTGTTCCTGATCCCTTTTACAAAGCTATCGCCATGGCCTGCGGGGCTTTAGTGACTATCATCATTACTGTAAATTTCCTAAGCGATTTAATTGAATCCGATAAAATAGGAAGTTTGTTCTTTATTTGCCTTGCACTCCTTGCTTCGATAAATCATAAATTTCGTGGCATCCCTGTATCACAGCCTGCCCCGAACGTTTAATGCATCCCGTAAACCATTTCCCAAAAGATTAAATGCGAGGGTAAGTAATATGATCGCTATGCCGGGTGCGAGGGCCAAAAAAGGATTATTAGTCATGATGAAATTATAGTTCTCTTTGATCATCAGACCCCAGCTGGGTTCAGGTGGTTGAACACCCACGCCCAAAAAGCTCAATCCCGCTTCGATCACAATGGCTGAAGCAAAATTTGAAGCGGCAATGACCATCACTGGTCCCAAAACATTCGGAAGAACATGATGCAGGATGGTTCGTGAATGAGAATAACCAAGCGCCCTCGTTGCCTCAATATACTCCAATTGCCGGATCGTCAGCACCTGGCTTCTCACTAACCGGGCTACACTCACCCACATTGTAAGGCCAACGGCTACAAAAACCTGCCAGAAGCCTTTTCCCAGGGCCAGTGTAATAGCGAACACAAGCAGTAATGTCGGAATGCTCCAAATGATATTCATGAACCACATGATCAATTCATCAATTCTTCCTCTGAAATAACCAGCAACAGATCCCAGCAAAATGCCAATAGTCAGCGAAATGGCAACGGTAACCAGCCCTACACTAAGGCTTACCCGCACGCCGATGATCAGGCGGCTCAGTATATCACGCCCATAAGTATCCGTTCCCAAAAAAAATTTTTTTTGGGTCACAGGGTTTTTTTCGTCCAGGTTGCTGAAAGAATAAGCCTGGCGTTCTGTTAACCCTTCATCGATGAATTTTTGAACGATCACGCTATCTTTTGTGAGCCGGTAGGTGGTAATCGGCAGATACGCAAAAGGATCTTCCCGTCCGTACAACAGCCTTTGAAAGAAATTTGGTACGGCTATATTCTTCTCTTTCTTTACTCTGAGAAATGTTTGGCTGAAGCCTGGTTTTTGCCGGCCAATCTCAAGGATGATCCTATTGGCGTAAGGCGACGAGTCGGGAGCGATAAAATATGCGAAAACGGCCAGGAAAACGAATATCAAAACGATGATCATACCAAAAACCGCGCTCCGGTTTTTCCGAAGCCGTCGCCACGCTGCCCGTCTGAAAGATTCTGATGCCATGTATGATCGTTAATATTCTGTCAATGTACCATTCTCCCTTTCCATTCGTATTTCCGGAACTGCCCAAACCATCCGGCCATGATCGTATATAAAATATGTAACGGTTGAAACAGGGGAAAATATTTGAGCAGGGATTGCCTGTTGAAATAACGGGCAACGGAATATACAAAAGGAAATTCGACCATGGTTTTGGCAGTCAACCCAACAATCAAGTAAATCCACAGGCGATGATACCAAAACCCGGCCACCAGCAATACAAGAAATCCCAGATTCGTCAGGTAAACCAGCAGGAGGGCAATAAAAATTTTTGGTTCCTGATAAGATCTCGCCTTGCTGGCCCACCGGATACGTTGATTAAAAAATCTTTTCCAACTATCCATCGGTTGTGTATACACGATTGCCTGTTTTGATTTCAGATACCGTACACGGCCGGGAAATCTTTTTTTGATTTTCCCGATCAACAACATATCGTCTCCCGACGAAATATGATCAACATCCCTGAAGCCTTCCACTTTTTCGAATGCGTCTTTTTCATAGCATAAATTGGCACCATTACCCATGACATGATAATTTTTAACAACCGAAGCTCCGGTTATCCCTTGTAAAACCAAAAAATCCAGAGCCTGGAAGATCTGTAATAAAGATGTATTGTTTTCAATTACTACAGGAGCAACCATCAGAACGGGTGATTCGTGCTCATACATTGACACCAGTGTTTCAATCCACGAATAGGATGGAATACAATCAGCATCAGTTGTTATTGTGAGCTTTCCTTTACTAATGGCAATCCCTTTCTCAATGGCTCTTTTTTTATGCGCATGGTGCGCAGCTCCATCCATATTCAGGAGATGAACATGTGAAAATTGTTGGACAATTTCGCCTGTACCGTCCTCGGAATCATCATTAACTACTATGATTTCCGTCAATATGGAGGGATATGTTTGCTGACTAAGTGACTTCAGGAGATTTCCAATATTTCTTTCCTCATTGCGGGCGGGAATGATCACAGAGACCGGGATCCTATTTTTTACCGGTTCGAAACGATACTCTGGAGCCGACGCCCAGCCGATCCAATAATAAATGATCAGCGCGGAATAAGCCAGAAAGATGCCCAGAAAAATATAAAAAAATATCATGCCTTCGGACAAATCTAATGATTGTCGCACAATGAGTTTCGCGAAAGGGAGGTTATCGTTGGATCACCGGGCCTTGGCATTATCGGAAAAATATGACTAGCTTTGAATAGTTGTATAAACAACTGTATGCCAAACAACCAATTTAAGAAAGGTGAATTATACAGTTTCATTACTGGGAAAGCATCTATAGCTATCGCCCGTTCCCTGCAAAAAAAATTCAACACCCATGGACTGAACCTGACGATCGAGCAATGGAGTGTTCTTTATCAGCTTTGGAAAAAAGAAGGTTTGAGTCAGCAGGAATTATGCAATGCTACATTCCGCGACAAACCCAGCATTACCCGGCTGGTTGATAATCTTGAAAAATTGAATTTGGTAAAAAGGGTTGCGGCCAACAATGACAGGAGGATCAACCGTATTTATCTTACGAAAACGGGCCAAAAATTGGAAGAGCAAACGATGAACCTGGCGGAAGAAACTTTGAACGAAGCATTGAAAACCGTGCCTGCTGAACAGATCGAAATTTGCAAGCAGGTTTTGCAGATCGTTTATGACAATTTGAGGGGCAAAAATGGAAAGCCGGCCGGGATTGTTTTAAAATCACTAACCAGACATAGTAAAATTTAAATTATTATTTATGGATGCCGCAGTTGAAAAAAAGAAATTATTGAAAGGAGGCGAATGGTTGATCAGGGAATCCTCGCCGCAGGATATATTTTCACCAGAAGATTTTTCAGAAGAGCAACAAATGATCAGGGACATGTGCAACCAATTTCTCGATACGGAAGTGATTCCCATTCTCGACCGGATCGATGCTCTGGAACCGGGTCTCATGCGTTCGCTGGTTCAGAAAACGGGTCAGCAGGGGTTGTTGTCTGTTTCATTCCCCGAAGAATATGGCGGCATGGGAAAAGATTTTGTAACCTCAACTATAGTGAACGAATACCTGGGTGCGGGTCACTCGTTTTCGGTGGCTATAGCCGCTCACACCGGTATCGGAACATTGCCTATTCTATATTTTGGAACAGAAGAGCAAAAGAATAAATATTTGCCCAAACTGATCAGCGGTGAATGGGTTGGATCTTACGGGCTGACCGAACCAAATAGTGGCAGCGATGCATTGGGGGCAAAGACAACTGCCAAACTAAGTACTGATGGCAAATACTATTTATTAAATGGCCAGAAATGCTGGATCACCAATGGCGGGTTTGCTGATGTGTATACTGTTTTTGCCAAAGTGGATGGCGATAAATTCACCGGCTTCATCGTGGAGCGCGGTACGGAAGGATTTACACAAGGGCCCGAGGAACATAAGATGGGCATCAAGGGTTCCTCTACCGTTCAACTTTATTTTCAGGATTGTAAAGTGCCCGTGGAAAATGTACTGGGAGAAATCGGGAAGGGGCATCGTATTGCTTTTAATATTTTGAATATCGGTCGTTTGAAACTTTGCGCCGCTGCGGTTGGCGGTTCACGGCGAGCCGTAACTACATCAGTGCAATACGCCAAAACCCGTGAACAATTCAAACAACCCATCGCTAATTTTGGCGCGATTAAGAACAAGCTGGCTGAGATGGCGATCCGGGTTTTTGTAGCAGAAAGTGCACTTTACCGTACGGCTCACTGGATCGATGAAAAAGAAAAAGAGCTGCTGGGCTCCGGTAAACCATTCAATGAAGCGCTGCTGGGTGGCGCAGAAGAATATGCCATTGAATGTGCAGCATTAAAAGTATATGGAAGTGAAACACTCGATTTTGTAGTTGACGAAGGTGTTCAGATCCATGGAGGAAACGGGTTTAGTGCTGAGTATGAAATTTCGCGTGCCTATCGGGACAGCCGTATTAACAGGATCTATGAAGGAACGAATGAGATCAACCGGTTGTTGATTCTCGATATGACCCTGAAGCGTGCCATGCAGGGCCGGCTTAATTTAATGGGACCGGCATTGGAAGTTCAGAAAGAGCTGATGAGTATTCCCGATTTTAGTTCAGAACCAAATGATTTATTTGGCGCAGCCAATAAGCTGGTGGCTAATTTTAAGAAAGCCATTCTCATGACTGCTGGTGCAGCTGTTCAAAAACTAATGATGAAAATCGACCGTGAACAGGAATTACTGATGAATATTTCGGACATGACGATAGAAGCCTTTAATGCCGAGAGCGTGTTACTACGGGTCATGAAAATTTCAGGTGATGCAGCCAATGGCGACAATTCTCATCTCCACGATATTATGCAAACGTATTTATATGATGCTGCTGATCGTATATTGAAAAGCGGTAAGGATGCCATCAATGCGTTTGCCGAAGGCGATGAGCAAAGGATGATGTTGCTGGGGCTGCGGCGGTTTACGAAGGCTGATCCATTTAACGCGAAAGAGGCGAGAAGAAGAATTGCCGATCGAATGATTGCGGAAAATAACTATTGCTTTTGATCAAAGCGTGGTAAAAAAGCGGCTGTCTTTATTCAATGCAGCCACATTTTTGTCGCCGTAAATAGTGGCTAGCTCCCTGCGGGTGTTTTTCAATTCGTCCAGTTTCTTGATCCTCTTATTTTCGATGATAATGCCGACTGCCATGATCAATGCAGATAATATGGTGACCAGGTAATATATTAACCGGGCATCATCCTGATATTTCTTATTTTGCTCCAGGTAATAGAAAATATATACCAGGCTATAAAGGCTGTAGGATAGAAGGATAGCACAGATCATTATCGCTTTTCCCAAATTCTTTGAATTGCTTACGGCCAACCGGGCATTGCGCAGAAAAAGTAAAAGACTTACCACCAGTACGATGGCAATATCCGGCCCGAGCGTGATGATGACCGCCTGTATATTAAATCCACGAGCGGCGACTACTACCAGCTCCAACCCGATAAAGCCAAGTATGGCCATGCTTAGTCTCTTTGTCATTATCGGTGACACCTTGAAAAATAATAGAAATGAAAGCATCAATGGAGCATCCAGCAAATTACTGGCAACCACAAATGACTGATAAAAGCTCTGCGACGCGTTAATCACATTTTGTTTCATCAGTATTTGCAAACTGACTATGAGGTAATAAATTGCGAGAGCTAAGAAACTTTTGTTCGTGAAAAGCCTGAGAGCGATGATGACCAAAACCGGTATCAGTAAAGCCAGGGCCGAAATAATTCCAAACACGGAATTGGGATTCATATTTAGTCGGTTTTACAAGGATAGGGACAAACCTTTACTTAATCTGTCGGCTATAACGTTAACAAAAAATCTCATAGTGTATACGCAAACGTTTTTCTATCCAAATTCACGGAAATCGCAAACCGAAAGGTAATTCTACGATAACCGGCTCCAAGTGTTTTTATGTTTATCTTTCTAAAGTGAAAAAATTCATTTTTTTTCTGATATTTTATTCGTACCTCAATTGTGGCGGTCAAACGACCATTTTACCCGCAAAAACGACCGGCTCCCTGCCTTTTATCAAATACGGACTGGGAGATGACCGGTTGGGCGGAGCCAAAATGGGATTTTTAGATTCCAATATTGTCATAAAGATTATAGACAGTGTTGGGGATGATTACAAGATTCAACTTTCTGCGCAACATTCAGCCTGGACCCCAAAAGTGAATGCCCATCTAGATACATCCGTACATTTCCGGCCATATTATTTAACCAATAACTGGAAGGTATTTGGAGATGAAAAATATGATTATGCTGAGATCCTATTGGACGAAAGATTGCCGTATCGGGCCATGCAGGAAATAAACCCATCCAGGATTGTGGTTGACATTTTTGGAGTTACCAGCAATACAAATTGGATCACTCAACTTTCCTCATCAAGAGAAATCCATAATGCATACTACCAGCAGACAGAAGATGATGTTTTTCGTATTGTTCTTGATTTAAAACATCCTCAGCACTGGGGTTACTTAATTTACTACGACAGTACCCGCCTGGTGATCCGCGTTAAGCGGCAACCGGTCAAACTTACACCACAAAATCTTTTCGTAGCCATTGATGCGGGACATGGAGGTAGCAATTCTGGCGCCCACGGAGCTATTTCCGGTATTATTGAAAAGGACTACACCTTGAAAATTGCCAAAGAGCTGGAAAAATATCTAAAAGCTCAAAAGGTGAAGACCTTTATGACGCGTACCAGCGATACTGATCTCACAATGATAGACAGAACCTTGCTGCTTCGTGAGCGTGATCCCGATATTCTTGTCAGTATTCATCTGAACTCAGCAGAAAGCGATACAGTTAAGGGCGTCAGCACCTATTACAGGTATATTGGTTTCCGCAGCTTGTCACAGGCGATTTTGAAAAGGATGCTGGAATTAAGATTAAAGGAATGGGGAAATGTGGGGTCGTTTAATTTTTCCCTGAATGGTCCAACTGAATATCCGAATTGTCTTTTGGAAGTTGCTTTTTTAAGCAATCCACAGGATGAAAAAAAGATACTGGACCCGCGGTTTCATAAAATGGTTGCCCAAAAGATCTATTTGGGAATAAGTGACTGGCTGAAAGCGATGCGTTAATAAACCATTCCCGGGCGCATTATTCATTTAGTTTGATGGCTGCTGCTTCATCGAGAAACCAAAACAATTCACCCCGCTCCGGTTTTATGATCTGTGCCGGATAATGGTCCGGATCATAATCATTTGAAAGAACCTGCGCAACGGCTTCCGCTTTTTCTTTACCGCTGACGAGGAAAGCGATGCGGCTGGCTAAGTTCACTACGGGAGGAGTGAGCGTGATTCTTTCCATATTTACTTCCTCTACGAACACGGAACATACCCATCGTTCCTGTTCGTGAATAACTTTTTCTTCCGGGAAAAGAGATAGTGTATGGGCATTGTCGCCGAGTCCCAGTAAAACGAGGTTAAAGGTCTGGGGTGGAGAAGATTGTTGGAAAGGGGCCGCCGCGGGCTTTACTATGGGATGTTTTTTATGGGCAGCCGCGGTTGGAAAATATTCTTCGAGGATCAGCTCATAATTTTTTGCCGATTGTTCAAAATCTATATCCGTTTGCATAATAAAGATCTGGGATGAGGGAACCGGTACACGGTTCAACAAGGTATCGAATGCCATCTTTGCATTGTTCCTTTCATCAGAAAAAGGCACGTAGCGTTCATCGCCCCAAAATACATGTACCCGTTGCCAGTCGATTCTATTTTTTATTGGTTGTGATGCCAAAGCCATGTGAAGTTTCTTTGGCGTACTACCCCCCGAGAGTGCGATCGTAAACCGGTCCTGTAACTGCAGCGTCTTATGAATATAGTCAACGATCCATTCGGCTACGCCCTCGCTAAGCTGATCGGCATCTTTATAGATTGTTCTTGGCATAGTTTAGATAGTTTAGGGAAGCAACACTCGGGGTTCTCTCAATGACCCTGAAAGATGAACCGTTATTCCTTATCCACGGGTGGGAGAGCGACCCAGTGATGTCCGTCTTTCGCTACCAGCGCTTCTGCATCTTCCGGACCCCAGCTGCCGGGTGCATAATTGGGAAAGTCAACCGGTTTGCGTTGCGACCAGGCTTCCATAATGGGAGTAATTACCTGCCAGGCTGACTCTACCTGGTCTGCGCGCATGAACAAAGTGGGATTTCCTTCCATCACATCTTCCAAAAGGGTTTCATAAGCTTCAGGTTCTTCCTCATGGTAGGCTTCTGCATAGCTGAATACCATGTCAACAGGGTTTAATATCATACTGGGACCAGGTCTTTTTGCCTGGAACCGGATCCTGATATCCATATCGGGCTGAATGCTGATCGTTAAACGGTTCGCCCGCCATGTATCCGAGGCTTCTTCAGGAAAAGCATAGTCGGGGGCCGGTTTGAACTGAACGGTGATCAATGTTGTCTTGTCATGCAGATATTTTCCCGTCCTCACATAAATTGGCACATTCTGCCAGCGCCAGTTATCAATGAAAAATTTTACAGCGGCAAAGGTTTCTACTGCTGAGTTTTTATCGACATTTTTTTCCTGCCGATAGCCTCCTACTTTTTCTGATTTCATCCAGCCACCGGAATATTGCCCGCGTACAGCATGGCTGTGTACATCTTCATTGTTAAATTTTCTGATCGCGTTTAATACGTCTACTTTCTTATTCCTGATCTCGTTGGCTTCAAAGGAAACGGGGGCTTCCATGGCAATCATGCAAAGCAGTTGGAGCATATGGTTTTGTACCATGTCACGAAGTGCACCTGCCTGTTCATAGTATCCGCCACGGTCCTCAACACCTACAGTTTCTGCAGCTGTGATCTGTATATGGTCAATATAGTTGCTGTTCCAGATGGGTTCGAAAAGAGCATTTGCAAATCGAAGTGCCAGGATGTTTTGAACGGTTTCCTTACCCAGGTAGTGATCGATGCGATAGATCTGATCTTCATCAAACATGCTTCCCAGCAAATTATTCAATTCACGTGCACTTTCCAGATCATGGCCAAACGGCTTTTCAAATACGATACGCTGGCATTTAGTATCCTCACACAATTTTTGAGCATGCAGTTTTTTAGCTATGTCGGGTGCCAGTTGCGGCGCCACAGCCATATAGAAGATCACTATAGGCTTTTCCTTCCACTCCTTTGATTGTTCACTGATCCAGTTTCCGATTCCCGCAAATGAGGCATCATTGGTAACATCCACCACCAGGTAAAAAACTTTTTGCGAGAAGGCTTTCCAGTCCTCATCGTGGTTCTTTCGCCGTGAAAATTCTTTCACACCATTCAACAAATGCTCCCGGTATTTTTCATCGCCTCCATAGTCTGTTCTGCCAACTCCTGCTACAGCAAAGTGATCAGGCAGGTAATGGTCAATAAACAGATTGAAAAGAGCGGGTATAAGTTTCCGGCTGGCAAGATCGCCACTGCCTCCAAAGATGACCATGATGACAGGTGATAATTTTTTCTGCGCCTTCATTTTTTAATCTCTTTTAAATTTCAGCTATCGTATAAAAATCATTCAACAAAATTTCCCTTCAGGGCTTGTGCTCCACCGGTTCTTTCTTAGACTCGGGAAGTGGCTGCCACTCAAAATGGAACACACCTTCCTTATCAATTCGCTGAAAAGAATGTGCTCCAAAAAAATCGCGTTGTGCCTGGATCAGGTTGGTTGGTAACTGACTGCTTGTATACGCATCAAAGTATGCCAGTGAAGAAGTGAGACCGGCAATCGGAATTTTCCATGACGTTACCTGGCGGATCAGCATTCTTTGCTTTTTCTCCTTAGATCTTAATAACCGTGCAATTCTCTTGTCGAGCAACATATTCGAAAGCGATGGATTCTTTTTATAGACCTTATAAAAAACATTCAACAATTCCGAACGGATTATGCAGCCTCCCCTCCAGATCTTCACAACGTCGGGTAGTGGAATATCCATGTCCAATTCTGCTGAGGCTTTTTGTAAAAGAGCCATTCCCTGGGCGTAACATATGATCGTTGAAAAATAAAATGCATCATGAAGTTGAGCCATAAATTTCTGCCTGTCTATTCCAGGAATCTTTGCACGGTTGGGGTAGAGTTCACTTGCGATGGCGCGTTCTTCCTTATATACGGAAATATCACGCATGGCCACCGCCATATCAATGGTTGGAATAGGCAGCGCCAGATCCATTGAACTTTGTGAAGTCCATTTACCAGTGCCTTTGGCACCTGCTTTATCCAATATCACATCGATCAACGACCGGCTGCTTTCGGGATCCGTCACAGTAAAAATTTCGGCCGTGATCTCCAACAGGAAAGATTTAAGATCACCTTCATTCCATTTTTTGAATACAACATGTAATTCATCATTCTTTAGTCCCAGTCCCCGTTTCAAAATATCATACACTTCACTGATGAGTTGCATTACGGCATATTCAATACCATTGTGAACCATTTTGACATAGTGACCGGCAGCCCACTTACCCATGTAGGCCACGCAGGGCTCGCCATCAACTTTAGCTGAAACAGCTTCAAGGATTTGCTTCACCTGTTTCCAGGCGTTTATATCACCACCGGGCATAATGCTGGGTCCCGTGCGGGCGCCCATTTCGCCACCGGATACCCCGATGCCCATGAAATGCAAACCTTTGTCGTTTAAATAGTTGATCCGTTTCAGTGTATCAACATAATGAGAATTACCTGCATCAATGATGATATCTTCTTTTTCGAGAAGAGGGATGAGATTTTCTATAACGTCATCAACGGGTTTACCGGCGGGCACCAGCATCATGATCTTACGGGGCTTTTTCAGATCGTGGATCATGGTGGCAAGCTCGAATACTCCTTTCACAACCGTTCCCGGATTTGCCGATGATTCAAATTGTTCAGCTTTGGCACGATTGATATCGAAACCAACCACCGCGAAATGATTATCGGCCATATTCAGCAACAGGTTGCAGCCCATGGTTCCGAGGCCGACCATTCCGAAATCATATACTGATTCCATAAAAAATAATTGTCTAAGTTAAAAAGATCTAAGTCGACAATCCGGTAATTCGACAATGGGTAGTGGGTCAGTTTGAAAAAATTGTGATTAAGTCGCTTCTTTGTGTCTTTGTTCCTTAGTGGTTCAAAACCGGTAGCGGAATTTTTGAACTACTAAGACACGAAGGCACGAAAAATTCACGGAGTACCAAAGCAAATAAAATTTCAAACTGACCCACTATCCGGCAATGCAGAATTGGAAAGGTACAACAGGAAAATAAAGACAAGGAATTGTAATTCTACTGCTCTGTACCCTAAGCCTCGTTGCGGATTGACTTTAAATGATTTCAGTGGACATGGCCGAATTGTCAAAATGGTATTCACTTGGTGCTATCGGTCTTTTCTTCCTCTTCCTCCATTTCTGGATGAGGCTGGCCATGATGACAGGTAACGCAATGTATCTCGAGGACGGCATTGGAATCGCCGTATTTTGTGGTAGCGTTGAAAAAATCCTTATTAATCTTGTTGCTCATAGTAATCATTTTACGGGCAATTTCTTTCTCGGGTTTCGCATCGCTTGCCATATCCCATTCGGCTGTTGTATCCGCCGGCTTTACGTGACAAAAATCACAATCCACCTTCAATGCCTTTGAAAATTCGTTCATCACCGAATCAAGGGTCTGCTCCGATATATTCTTGGGGAGCACTTTCAGGTTCTTATAGGGGGGCCTGGGATGTTTGCTGGCAGCGATTCCAATGATTACGAAAGTCATGATTCCTGTGACCACTAACAATTTCTTATGCTGTTTCATGCTTGTGATTTATATGTAAATTAGGTCAAAATGATTTTGGACCGATCCACCGTTCAAAAAATTCATAGGTCCGAAGCATTTGATCCATACGCTGTCGATTATTACCACTCCGGGTAATCTCATGTGTTGCACCTGGATGTCGAACATATTCAACCGGCCTTCCTAAAACCTTTAAACTTCTATACATCATTTCACCCTGCGTAGTTCCTGTGCGCCGGTCACTTTCGCCGTGGAAAATGATATACGGTGTCGTAATGTTTTGAACATAGTTTATCGGCGATTCTTTTTGAAGAGTTGCTTTGGTTGCCGGTTCCCAGGGATAACCTCCGAAATATTCCTGCACGAGACGCCAGGCATTTCCTTCGCCAAAAAAAGTGGCCAGGTCATAAACACCGCGTTGTGAACAAGCAGCTTTAAAGCGATGATCATGGGCGATGATCCATGCAACCAGGTAACCGGCATAGGAACCGCCGGTAACAATTAGTTTTGATGTGTCCACCCAGTTTTCAGCCGCTACCGTTTTGTCCAATGCTGTTAATACATCACTCATCGGTCCTGCGCCCCAGTCATTAATATTAGCCCGCAAAAAATCGACTCCATAACCTCCGCTGCCCCGCGGATTACAATACACAATCCCATAACCCCGGCTGCAAAAATATTGATACTCGTGCCACATTGTACTTTCACCCGGTCCCCACATGGCCGATGGTCCTCCATGAATTTCCAGAAGTAACGGATATTTTTTGCCGCTCTCCATTCCCGAAGGTTTCATGACCCAATACTCCACAGTCATCCCCTTACTATTGACAAAACTCGTTTTCTCTGGTATTGAAATTTGTTTGATCTGGCACCAGCTATAGTTAAAATAGCTCACTCTTTTTTCATTTTTCCCGTCGGCATCGGAGACGTATACTTCGAAGGGGTCGCGGGGCTCTGTCTTTACATATACGAACTTGTTTTCGCCGAAATCAAAATTGACAATGCCATTATCATAAGAGGTCAGTTGTTCCACTTTACGATTCGACAGGTCCACCCGGTAAAGCGGTTCTCCTCCGTTACTTTGCGCATTAAAATATAAATAATGCTCCCGGGGGTCCCAACAAATATTGCTTACCGCACGATCGAATGGGATATCAATCTTATCTTTCAGGCTTCCATTGAAAGGCAGGAGAGCTAATTTGGGATTTAATACGGAATTGATCTTGTCATATTGAAATACGATCCACTTCCCCTGGGGAGAAATAACGGGCGAAAAATAATTCATCCCTTTTTCTCCGGCGATCATTTGCAAATGTGTACCATCCGTATTTACTAAAAAGATCTGTCCTTCCTGTGAGCGGTCGGGATGCTCCAATGAATCAATATCGCCATCCAATAATACCTGGCGACCGTCCGGTGTAAAAGAAGCAGAATTAAATTGATAATACCCGCGAGTCAATGGTATGGGTTTATCGGGTGCCGCGATATTGATGATGAAGAAATGATTAAAGCTCATTTCCGTGCTCACTTCCGACTCATTTTGAAAGTCGAGCTTATCAACCACCTTCGCTTTTTTATCTTCTACATCATTTCGCAGGTAAGCTCGAAGCTCATCCAGGCTTCCATCGGGATCTGGTTTTATATTGGTTGATTTTAAGTCCCTGTTACCGTTAATGCCGGGTTTCTCAAAAGGCCAGGAGGGAAGATTATGTCCCGGATTCAGCAAAGAGTCGCTATACAGATCTTTTAACTGGATATTGGAAGAAAATAATAGTTGTTTTCCGTCGGGACTAAATCGAGGAGTGCCGGCACCGTATTTGAATTTTGTTAACTGCGTGGCTTCACCGCCATCCAATGACAACAGGAATACTTGAGGTTTCCCATCAGAAAGTCGAACAAACGCGATTTGTTTTCCATCAGGACTAAAGACCGCCTGGGAAGATCCTTCTTTGGTAGTCAATTGTCGTGGCGATGAGTTGCCATCGGTATTCACCATCCAAACCTGGTTCAGGTATTTATAATCCATTTTAGAATCGTCGTCAGATTCTATAGATGTTACCGTGAACACGGCTTTACTTCCATCGGGTGAACAATGCATTCCGCCGATGGATTTAATTTTCAGCATGTCAGTTACCTTGATGAGCTCCTTTGTGTTTTGTGCGCATAAACCCATGGCATAACCAAGGGTGAAAAGGGTAAGAAATAGTTTTTGCATACTAGAAATTTGAATGAATGTACTAAGATAACAATTCGACAATTCGGGTGTGAAGAGTCGAACGTCAATTGAGCGGTACGGAGTAGTTAGCTAAGCTATGGGTAGTAAAGCCCAAATTCGCTTCCGGATGCCTGACCATCCATTTCTGTAGCATAACTCCGGATATTTTAACTTCTTTGCAAGCATCCATTGTCGAATTGACGGATTGTTGAATTGTACTTCTGGGTTTGTTTAATTAAATTTGTGATCTATGAGTGAGACGATTACGGCTACTCCGGCCCTGACTGCAAAAGATTTTGCCACCGATCAGGAAGTGAGATGGTGTCCAGGATGCGGGGATTATTCCATATTGGCCCAGGTGCAAAAGGTGATGCCCACATTGGGTCTTCCACGGGAAAATATAGTCATTATCTCAGGTATTGGTTGTTCTTCCCGGTTTCCTTATTATATGAACACTTATGGAATGCATTCCATTCATGGACGGGCTACTGCTATTGCCAGTGGTTTAAAAGCGGCCCGACCCGATCTAAGCGTATGGATTGTAACTGGAGACGGAGATGGCCTCAGCATCGGAGGAAACCACACCATTCATTTGTTGCGACGCAATTTCGACGTCAACATTTTATTGTTCAATAACCAGATCTATGGTCTTACAAAAGGACAATATTCACCTACATCAGAAGCCAATAAGGTAACCAAATCCACCCCTTTTGGAAGCATCGACCACCCATTCAATCCGCTGGCATTAGCCCGCGGTGCCGACGCTACTTTTGTAGCCAGGAGTATGGATCGTGATCCCAAACATCTGCAAAGCATGTTGGTGAGGGCACACAGACATAAAGGCGCCTCATTTCTTGAGATCTACCAGAATTGCAACATCTTTAATGATGGAGCCTTCGAAATTTTTACAGAGAAAGCCAGTAAAACGAATGAAACGATCTTTCTGGAACAAGGTAAACCTCTTTTGTTTGGAGCGAACAATGATAAAGGCATCCGCCTGGATGGATTTACTCCCAAAGTGATCAGTTTGTCCGATGGCTTTAGTGCAGACGACTGTTGGATCCATGACGAACATGATATGTTCAAATCTCAGATACTGCTTAGGATCTTCGATGATCCCAATGCAGAGGGTCATCTTCCCCGGCCTTTTGGAGTATTTTATGAAACCACCCGGCCCTGCTATGAGGAGGTGATGGAGATGCAGATTGAACAGGCCAAAGCGAAAAAGGCGGGTGATCTGGACAGACTTTTAAAAGGAAACGAGGTTTGGACTATTCAGTAAATGAACATGGATTAGATGAAAATTGAAATTTAATAGCGAATAACTATTAATGAATCATTCATTCCTCACGGCCTCAATTCCCGCTTGGCATCTTCAAACACCTTTTTTTGTTTCCAATTATACCAGGGTTTAGGCATTGTTTTCTTCATTACCGTATCAATACTGCGCATGCCAAAAAGATTCCATGCGCCCTTTAATTTCCCTGAAAGCGAGGGTTGCAAGGCACGCAAGCTCATGGCAAATCCACTGTCCAGGTATTCCATATGATGCCAGTAACCTGCAGGCATAAACAAAGTGTCGCCATGATTCAAGATAAAATCATATCCGTGCGCCAATTTCAGAGCCGGGAATTTCTCATAATTAGGTGTGCCGTTGTTTTCATAATAATGGGAGAAGTCGGCCAGGCTTAAAACTTCAAAGGGTTTACGATAGAGTTTATGTTGTTCCTCGTATGGAAAAAGCAACACACGCTTTCTTCCCTGGAATTGAGTATGGATAATGTGGGAAAGATCGATATCAAAATGCATGTGGGTAATGGACGTAGCACCTCCTGTAAAGAGCATAGGATATTTTTTTACAAATCCCTTCATCAGACGCTCCGGCCATGTGAAATCCTGTGTTAATTGAGGAGCGTGGTCAAAAATGTTGAATAAAAAGATACGCCAGCCTGCTGGTCCCTGGCTGATCATATCGATATATTCGCCAAAAGTTTTGTAGTCATCGGCCTTATTTATAGGAGTGTAAGCGTCGCTCTTGACATTGTTATATAAGGGAACTCTCTGGTTACCGACCAGCTTTTTAAAATAGTCCCAATTCCATTTTGTATAGGCAGGCCATTCTTTTGCCAGGTTTCGTATCACAACAGGGCGGCATGGTTCATAAAAATTCTTTTTGAATTCCTGTGGTTCTATGCTATCAACAATGGTGACTTCTTTCAAATACATGGTGCAGTTTTTACAGGTAAACCGTCATGAAAATACAAATTGTTCTCAAAATAGATCTGGTGTTCGACGGTTACAAACAAATAAACTTTATATTTAATTCTTCTTCACCGTAATCCTATAAAGACAGTTTATTTATCTTATAAAAACAGGTGTAGTAAAACGCAGCACTCTATCAAATAGACAGATGCCATATTTTTTCAAAAGTGAAAGGTTATGAAAGTAAATCTAAAAAAAGAAAGTTGGAGTTCAACTTTCATCTTATTCGTTGCCTGTTTGAGCTGTTGCCAATCATTTGGGCAACAATTTGCTTCATCCGTTAAGCAATTCATAAGCGTTATTGATGACACGCTTGTGCTTGATCACGCAAAAATTGTGGATGGTACCGGCAATGCGTCAAGAACAGATCAGGCAATTGTGATCATTAAAGGCAGAATAACAGCAGCGGGGGATTCAAAATCCCTGGTGATTCCAAAATCTGCCCGGGTGATTAATTGCACTGGTAAAACCATTATTCCCGGCATGGTAATGATGCACGAACATATGTTTTACGGAGAGTCATTGCCACCATTATATCTCGGTATCGAAATGCCGGTTTCTTTTCCAAGGCTCTATTTGGCCGGCGGGGCTACCACGATTCGCACCACCGGAAGTGTAGAACCACAAACCGATTTGAACATAAAGAAGATGATCGATGCCGGAACTATCGCCGGCCCGGATATCGATGCTACGGGGCCCTACATTGAACGGGAGTTTCTGCCCATTCCTGAGATTCAATTCATACACAATCCCGGGGATGCGGAAAAATTGGTGAATTACTGGATGGAAAAAGGTTGCACTTCTTTTAAGGTATATATGGATATTACCAAAGAAGACCTGAAAGCGGTATTAACGTTAGCACATCAAAATAACATAAAAGTTACCGGACACCTTTGTTCAATAACCTACCATGAAGCTGCAGAATTAGGTATAGACAATCTCGAACACGGGTTTGTTGCCTCAACCGATTTTGTTACTACAAAAAAGGAGAACGCATGTCCTTTTTCAGGTAATATATCGTCTCTGAAAAAACTGGACGAAAACAGTCCTGCAATGAAGGAATTGATCAAATTCCTTATTGATAAAAAGGTCGCTCTCACATCAACGCTGCCTGTATTCGAACCTGAGACGGGTAGAGAATTGATACCGGGTGGTGGTGAAGGGGCGCTGGTACCGGAGATTAAAGAAGCCGTGATAAAAAACTATAACTCCTACCTTAATCATGATTCATCAGATGCAGCCCTTTTTAAAAAGGAAATGGCCTGGGAAAAGGAATTTGCTGATATGGGTGGAAGATTGATGGCTGGCGTAGATCCTACGGGAAATGGCCGGACCATCCCGGGTTATGCTGACAGGCATGTATTAGAGTTATTAGTTGAAGCCGGCTTTACATTTCCTCAAGCAGTCAGGATTTGTAGTTTGAATGCCGCAGAATACCTGGGAAGAGACAAGGAAATTGGAAGCATTGCCGTGGGAAAACGAGCAGATCTGGTATTGATCGATGGTGATCCGGAAAAGAATATCAAGGATGTTAGAAATACAGAAACGGTATTTAAGAACGGAGTCGGTTTTGATTCAAAAAAATTATTCGATTCTGTGAATGGGAAGGTGGGATTATATTAGTGATCGTTCTTGTTCAACCCCTTCGGGGTTGCTGCGATGATTTTTTACGATTGTGCTATTCATATTAAACCCCTGCGGGGTTTAGATTGAAAAACGTCCAAGCGATATATTTCGCCCCTTCGGGGTTGCTGCGATGATTTTTTACGATTGTGCTATTCATATTAAACCCCTGCGGGGTTTAGATTGAAAAACGTCCAAACGATATATTTCACCCCTTCGGGGTTGCT
>JADMIO012933285.1_pt1 | contig 70650 bp, 60 predicted proteins | sample 8958161 | NCBI WGS metagenome assembly JADMIO01 (sample SAMN16585339, study PRJNA669376) | soil metagenome | isolation source: Crop rotation soil | place: USA: Cullars Rotation, Alabama | collected 2011 | reverse complement strand
CTGGGACCACGGTCCCACTCGTATCGTCGGTCTGATTATTAGTCTGGGACCACGGTCCCACTCGTATCGTCGGTCTGATTATTAGTCTGGGACCACGGTCCCACTCGTATCGTCGGTCTGATTATTAGTCTGGGACCACGGTCCCACTCGTATCGTCGGTCTGATTATTAGTCTGGGACCACGATCCCACTCGTGTTGTCGGTCTGATTATCGGTCTGGGACCACGGTCCCACTTGTATTGTCGATCAGACTATCAGCGTGAGACTACGATTCCATCAATGCCTGTCAAGGGCAAGTATTGACATTCGTCGTAACCTGTAGAACGGAGTAACCTCGGTGTGCGGTTGTATGCCTGCTGTGGATTGCTGCTGTGTCCTGCTTATCCACAACATTTTGCGCACGGTTATGTGGACAAAATACCTGGTTACCCAGGCCGTGCCGGCACGTTAACCGGGCTGCATCCGATGCAAGTGTGTCGCTGTCGACGAGCTCGCGAGCTCGGACATGAGGTTGCCCCGTATTCAGTGTCGCTGATTTGTATTGTCTGAAGTTGCTTTTACGTTAAGTTGATGCAGATCAATTAATACGATACCTGCGTCATAATTGATTATTTGACGTGGTTTGATGGCCTCCACGCACGTTGTGATATGTAGATGATAATCATTATCACTTTACGGGTCCTTTCCGGTGATCCGACAGGTTACGGGGCGGCGACCTCGCGGGTTTTCGCTATTTATGAAAATTTTCCGGTTTAAGGCGTTTCCGTTCTTCTTCGTCATAACTTAATGTTTTTATTTAAAATACCCTCTGAAAAGAAAGGAAACGACAGGTGCTGAAAGCGAGCTTTTTGGCCTCTGTCGTTTCCTTTCTCTGTTTTTGTCCGTGGAATGAACAATGGAAGTCCGAGCTCATCGCTAATAACTTCGTATAGCATACATTATACGAAGTTATATTCGATGCGGCCGATCTAGCAGAAAGTCAAAAGCCTCCGACCGGAGGCTTTTAACTTCTGTCACCTAGGTTACGCCCCGCCCTGCCACTCATCGCAGTACTGTTGTAATTCATTAAGCATTCTGCCGACATGGAAGCCATCACAAACGGCATGATGAACCTGAATCGCCAGCGGCATCAGCACCTTGTCGCCTTGCGTATAATATTTGCCCATGGTGAAAACGGGGGCGAAGAAGTTGTCCATATTGGCCACGTTTAAATCAAAACTGGTGAAACTCACCCAGGGATTGGCTGAGACGAAAAACATATTCTCAATAAACCCTTTAGGGAAATAGGCCAGGTTTTCACCGTAACACGCCACATCTTGCGAATATATGTGTAGAAACTGCCGGAAATCGTCGTGGTATTCACTCCAGAGCGATGAAAACGTTTCAGTTTGCTCATGGAAAACGGTGTAACAAGGGTGAACACTATCCCATATCACCAGCTCACCGTCTTTCATTGCCATACGAAATTCCGGATGAGCATTCATCAGGCGGGCAAGAATGTGAATAAAGGCCGGATAAAACTTGTGCTTATTTTTCTTTACGGTCTTTAAAAAGGCCGTAATATCCAGCTGAACGGTCTGGTTATAGGTACATTGAGCAACTGACTGAAATGCCTCAAAATGTTCTTTACGATGCCATTGGGATATATCAACGGTGGTATATCCAGTGATTTTTTTCTCCATTTTAGCTTCCTTAGCTCCTGAAAATCTCGATAACTCAAAAAATACGCCCGGTAGTGATCTTATTTCATTATGGTGAAAGTTGGAACCTCTTACGTGCCGATCAGATTAAAACGAAAGGCCCAGTCTTTCGACTGAGCCTTTCGTTTTATTTGACCATGTTGGTATGATTTAAATTAATACGACTCACTATAGGGTCAGTGCGGCCGCGACTTCAAGTCACGTGAATTCCAAGCTTCGGATCCCACTGTGCTGGAAAGTCAATCGCCAGATCGCCGACACCATGGCCAAGCCCGAGATAAAGCAGCGGATGCGACAGGAAGGCATGGTGACCGAGGCGATGACGCCAGAGGAGTTCAAGGCGCTGATCGATCGTGAGACCGCGTTCTGGCGCCCGGTAATCGAGAAGGCCGGATTGATCGAGAAGTAAGTTCGATTTCGTAGCCCGGATGGAGCGAAGCGCAATCCGGGACGATGCCGCTGCGGAACGAGCCCCGGATTGCGCTTCGCTCCATCCGGGCTACAAGGGGTTTTCGATGAAGCGGTGTGCCGCAACTTTTGTCGCGCTGCTTGCTCTCGCATCGCCGTCGTTGGCGCAATCGTGGCCCGCGAAGCCCGTGCGCATCGTCAACACGTTCGCGCCCGGCGGCACCGCCGATGTGCTGGCGCGCATGGTGGCGGACCAGCTCGCAGCCACCTTCAAGCAGCAGTTCTATGTCGAGACCCGCGCCGGCGCGACCGGCCTGATCGGCCTGCGCTCCGTGATGGCGACCGAGCCCGACGGCTACAATCTGGTGCTGTCGACGCAGTCGCTCCTGGTCACCATCCCGATCATGAACCCGAGCGTCGGCTACGATCCGAAGCGGGACCTGACTAACATCGCCTATATCGGCGGCTCGCCGATCGTGTTCCTGGTGAGCCCATCGGGCGGCATGAAGACATTCGCGGATTTCATGGCGCGTGCGAAGGCGAGCGACAAGCCGCTGACCTATTCATCGTCCGGGCTCGGCGGCAACGGCCACCTGATGACCGAGTTCTTCGGCCAGCGTGCCGGCGTGAAGGTCGAGCATGTGCCCTACAAGGGCGCTTCGCAGGGGCTCGTCGACCTGATCGGCGGCCACATCGATTTCAGCGCCCAGACCGTTTCCTCGGCGGCGAGCTATATGCGCAGCGGCACGCTCATCCCGCTCGCGAATACCGCGGATGCGCGCTTATCGGATTATGCCGATCTGCCGACGCTCAAGGAGCTCGGCTATCCCGAGCTCGTCGCCACCACCTGGTTTTCGATCTCGGCGCCGGCCAACCTGCCGCTCGAGATCGCGGAGCGGATCAACCGCGCGATCGTGGCGGGCCTCGCGACCCCGGAGGTGCAGCAGCGGATGCGCCGCGACGGGCTCCTGAGCCAACCGATGAGCATGGCGGAGTTCGACGCCTTCATCGCGTTTGAGGCCGCGCGCTGGAAGCCGGTGATCGAACGCGCGGGGCTGGTCGGGATCAAGTTCGACTGATCGCTTTGTAGCCGGATGGAGCGAAGCGGAATCCGGGGCAATGCAGCCGCGACACAGATCCCGGATTGCGCTTCGCTCCATCCGGGCTACGGCCTATTCGAGGCTCACCGCTTGCGGATGCGGAACGTCAGCACTTTCTTCTCGCGCGTGCTCGCCTCGAGGGTGTCGCCGGTTTGATTGAGCAGGGTCGGGATGTCGACCGCGGCCAGCGGATCGGTGCATTCGATTACCAGCACGTCGCCCTTGGCCATGCCGGCGAGGGCCTTGCGGGTGCGCAGCGCCGGCAGCGGACACTTGAGGCCGCGCAGATTCATTAATCGTTCCACCATTGGAGGCCGTCACTCTTCGTCATCCGCGCCGCGATCATACTATATTGAGTCATGGCTGCAGAGCACGAACCCCAACGCATTGCGCGGCTGACCCCGCTTGCCGATGTGCTGGCGCGCATCGACGCGCTGGTGAAGCCCGTTCAGTCGCGCGGGGTGAATGCGACCGACGCGATCGGCTTCAGGTCGACGATCGAGTGGAAAACTCCGCCCCTTCCGACAACCGCGATCGCCCTGCGCGATGGCTGGGCCGTCGCGTCCGAGCTGACGAGTGATGCCTCCGGCTACGCCCCCGTGGCGGTGCCGGCGGCAACACGCATCGACATCGGAGAGGCGCTCCCGGCCGGCAGCGATGCGGTCGCGCCGCTCGATGCCGTCGTGTTGCGCGAGGACGTCGTGGAGGTCATGGCCCCGGTTCACGCCGGCGAGGGCGTGCTGCCGATGGGCATGGATGCCGACGGGCGTTTGCTCGCCCCGCCGGGCAGACTGCTGCGTGCGACTGACGTGGCGGTGCTGGTCGCGGCCGGAACGGCGGCGATCGCCGCGCGCGTGCCGCGTGTACGTGTCGTGCGGGCTCGCGATCGCCAGGACGCCGTCCTCGATGCTGCTGTTACGTTCATCGCCGCCGCCGTCACGCCGGCCGGCGGCATCGTGAGCGCGCGCAGCGCTGGTGATCTCGCGTCGGCGCTCGCGGATACGGATGCGGACGCCGTGATCGGCATCGGTGGCACCGGTGTCGGCCGTCACGATGACAGCGTGCGCGTGCTCGCCACCGTCGGCCGCGTCGAGGTGCACGGGGTGGCGATGAGCCCGGGCGAGAGCGCAGCCTTCGGCATGGCCGGGCAGCGGCCGGTGCTGCTCGTCCCGGGACGGCTCGATGCCGCGCTCGCAGTCTGGCTCACGCTCGGCCGGCATACTCTGCGGCGGCTTTCGGGTATGAACGACGAGGAGCCGGCGACAATGGCCGTGCTTGCGCGCAAGCACGCCTCGCCCTTGGGCCTTGCGGAACTGGTTCCGGTGCGGATCGATAATAGTGGTAAGGCCGCGCCCATAGCTTCCGGCTATTGGCCGCTGCAGGCGATCGCACAGGCCGACGGCTGGATTCTGGTGCCTCCGGACAGCGAAGGATATCCGGCGGGCGCGACCGTCATGGTAAAACCCTGGCCATGAATGAACGGCTCGACCGTAAGTCATCGGATGAGGCGCTGTTCGCAGCGGTCCGCCGGGCCGCACGTCAGGAGCAGTTCCTGGAGGTCGTCTCGGCCGAAGACGCGCGCACGCGCTTTGCGCGTCATCTCGATTTGTGGCCGCTCGCAGCCGAGAGCGTGCCGCTCGCGGCCGCGCTCACGCGCGTGCTCGCCCACGATGTGGCGGCGCCGGTCGATGTGCCGCCGTTTGACCGGTCCAACGTCGATGGCTTCGCGGTGCGTGCTGTCGACACGGCGGGCGCGAGTGACACGGCGCCGCGGCGGCTGCGCCTCAACGGCGAGGCGATCGTGTGCGGTCATGCGCCGGCGCTGGAGGTGCGCCCAGGCAGCGCAACCACGATCGCGACTGGCGGCGTTCTTCCGCGCGGCGCCGACGCGGTGGTGATGATCGAGCACACCGACCTGATCGAGAGTGCCTCCGAGCCGGCGATCGACGTGCGTCGCCCCGTGCCGCCCGGTCAGCTCATCTCCTATGCGGGCTCAGACATCGCGCGCGGCGAGGTGCTGCTGCGGCGCGGCACCCGCATCGGCTCGCGCGAGATCGGGATGCTGGCGGCCTGCGGCATTGCCGAGGTCGAGACGGTGCTGCGGCCCCGTGTCGCCGTGCTCTCGACAGGCGACGAGCTGGTCTCGCCCGGCGAGCCGCTGCGGGCGGCCGCGGTCTACGACAGCAACGGCGCGATCGTGGCGGCAGCGGTGACGGAAGCCGGTGGCGAGCCGGTGCCGTTCGGCGCGTTTCCCGACGACGAGACGGCGCTCGAGATTGCGGTGCGCACTGCACTCGACACCTGCGACATGGTGCTGCTCTCAGGCGGCACCTCGAAGGGCGCCGGCGACCTTTCTCACAGGGTAGTGTCGCGGCTCGGCGCGCCGGGCGTGATCGTGCATGGCGTCGCGCTCAAGCCCGGCAAGCCACTCTGCCTTGCCGTGGTGGCGGGCAAGCCGCTCGTGGTGCTGCCGGGCTTTCCGACCTCGGCGATCTTCACCTTCCACGCGTTCGTGGCACCGATGATCCGCGCGCGCGCAGGGTTGCCTCCGGAGGCTGCCCGCACGATCGAGGCCGATGTGCCAGTGCCGATCACATCAGAGCTTGGCCGCAAGGAGTTCGTGCTGGTTGCGCTGGCAGAAGGGGAGAACGGCTCGGTCGCGTTCCCCACCGCCAAGGGCTCGGGCTCGGTGACGAGCTTCTCGCAGGCCGACGGATTCCTGGAGATCGACGCGCTCGCCGCCGTTTTTCCCGCGGGCACACGCGCGCGTGTGACGCTGATCGGGCAGGCCGCCGCGATGCCCGATCTCGTGGTCATGGGCAGCCATTGCGTCGCGCTCGACGCGGTGCTCGGCACGCTCGCGGAGCGGGGGCTCACGGCGCGCACCATCGCGGTCGGCAGCCAGGGCGGCGTGACGGCGGCGGAGCGCGCGCAGTGCGATCTCGCGCCGACGCACCTCGTCGATACGGCGACCGGTGTCTACAACCGTCACCTGCTCAAGCCCGGCCTGTCGCTGGTCAAGGGCTGGCAGCGCATGCAGGGCTTCGTGTATCGCGCTGGCGATGCGCGTTACGAAGGCAAGAGCGCCGCCGACGCGGTCAAGGCCGCGCTCGCGGATCCGGGCATCCTCATGGTCAACCGCAATGCCGGCGCCGGCACGCGCGTGCTGATCGATCAACTGCTGGGCGGTGCGCGGCCTGCGGGCTACAGCAACCAGCCGCGCTCGCACAACGCGGTTGCCGCTGCGGTGGCGCAAGGCCGGGCTGACTGGGGCATCGCGATCTCGTCGGTGGCGAAGCTCTACGGGCTCGGCTTCCTGCCGATCGCGCCCGAGGAGTACGATTTCCTGCTGGTCGACAGCCGCTGCGAGCGGCCGGCCGTGCAGGCGTTCCTGGCGGCGCTGCGCGACGAGGCGACGCGGGAGAAGATCCGCGCGCTCGGCATGATTCCGGCGGATGCCTGAGCCATGAAACCGAGAAGCGCTGCCTGCATTGTCGAGGCAGGATGAAACGGCGTTTGTTGGCGTTCGCGATCGGGATGGTGCTCGCCGCCGCAGCGGCGCAGGCGCAGCTGCGCGGCCATGGCGGGCCGGTGCGGGCACTCGCGGTTTCGCCTGATGGGCAATCGGCGATCTCCGGCAGCTTCGACAGCTCGGCGATCCGCTGGTCGCTCGAACGCAACGCGGCGGAGCAGGTGCTGCGCTTCCATGACGGCGCGGTCAATGCGGTCGCCTATCTGGGGGATGGGCGTATGGCAACAGGCGGGGAGGATGCCCGCATCGCGCTGTGGCGGCCGGGCGAGCCGCAGCCGACGGCGGTGCTGACAGGGCATACGGCGCCGGTGGTGGTGCTCGCGGTCTCGCCGGGAGGGACCACACTTGCCTCGGCCTCATGGGACCGAACCGCGCGGCTGTGGCCGCTCGCCGGTGGCGCGCCGCGCGTGCTCGGAGGGCATACACAGAACGTCAACGGAGTTGCGTTCACGCCCGATGGTCACGCGGTCGTCACCGCAAGCTATGACACGACGTTGCGCATTTGGCCGCTCGCCGGCGGCGCGCCGACCATCGCCAGGCTGCCGACGCCGCTCAATGCGGTCGTGGTCGCGCCCGACGGCCAGATCGCCGCGGCGGGCGCAGACGGCAAGGTCTACCTGCTCTCGTCCGCGGGCGAGCTGCGGAAGCAGATCGAGGCCGCGAACGCGCCGATCATCGCGCTCGCGATCTCGGCGGACGGTAAGCTCATCGCCGCTGCCGGCATTCGCGGCTCGGTTGCGATCATCGATCGCGCAGAGGAAAGCTTGGCGCGCACGCTGGTCGGGCCCGGACTGCCGGTGTGGTCGGTCGCATTCCTGCCCAACCATCGCACACTGATGACCGGCGGCGCCGACCGCATGATCCGGCGCTGGGATGCAGCGACCGGCGAGCCGATCGGCAACCTGGTGATGGGCGCGCCCGAGGACCCGCTCGCCCCCTATGCGGGCGATCCGGGTGCCGAGGTCTTTCGCGCCTGCGTGGCCTGTCACACGCTGTCGACCGATGAGGGCAACCGCGCCGGGCCGACGCTCCACGGGATCTTCGGGCGGCGCATTGCGACGCTGCCGGGTTACAATTTCTCTCCTGCGCTCAAGGGCCTCGACATCGTGTGGACGCCGGAGACGGTCTCGAAGCTGTTCGAGCTCGGGCCTGCGACCTATACGCCGGGCACGAAAATGCCGCAGCAGACCATCGGCTCGGCTGCCGACCGCGCCGCGCTGGTGAAGTTTTTGCAGAAGGCGACGAAGTAGCAATCCTCCTGTCCCGGGCGAGCGCAGCGAGACCCGGGACCCAGGGGCAAAAAAAACGCGACCGCCGAGGTGATTTCGTGAGGTTGGGAATCGTTGCTCCTGGGTCCCGGCTCGTCGCGCTTCGCGCTCGGCCGGGACACGAGAGGTTACAGCGCCAACTCGTCAGTCAAATCGCGCCATTGCGGATTTGATTTCTCGATCAGCTCGAGCTTCCATGCGCGCTGCCAACGCTTGAGCGACCGCTCCCGTGCGCGAGCTTCGAGAATTGACGCGTACTCTTCGAAGTACACCAGCTTGTCGACGCCGTATTTGCGCGTGAACCCTGGGACGAGCTTGCCCTTGTGCTCGCTCATGCGGCGGATGAGATCGTTGGTGACGCCGATGTAGAGCGTGCCATTCCGCTGGCTCGCAAGAATGTAAACAAAGAAACGATCCATCGTGGGGTCCCAGCTCTTCCCTGATGCGAACATACGTGTCCCGGGCGAGCGCAGCGAGACCCGGGACCCAGGGGGCAAAAAAGCGCGACCGCCGAGGTGATTTCGTGAGGTTGGGGCATCGTTGCCCCTGTCTGGCTCTGCGCTCGCGCTTCGCGCTCGCTCGGCCGGGACACGAGGTCATCGCTTCCTCTCCTCCTCGCGCTCGCGCAGATAGTCGTCGGTGGTGCGCGCGGGCGGTCTTGGCGGAGCGCCATACGGATCGAAGCTCGCCTCGGTGGCGGCGATGGCGCGGCAGTCGTCGCACATCTTGAGGAGCTCGAGCCGGCTCCCTTCGCCCTGGAACATCCAGTGCTTGCCGGCGAGCTTGGCGGTGACGCGCTCGATCGTGCTCCTGGTGCCGAACGGCTTGCCGCAGCGAGTACAGCAGAACGGTTCCTCCTGCTTGAGCACGCGCGAGGCCGTCGTGGCGGCGCGGAAGTCGATCTGAGGTCTCAGCGTGATCACCTTTTCGGGGCAGGTCGCCTGGCAGAGACCGCATTGCACGCAGGCGTCCTCGGAGAAGCGCAGCGTCGGCTTCTCCGGATCGTCGCCGAGCGCGCCGGTGGGGCAGGCCGAGACGCAGGCGAGGCAGAGCGTGCATCCTTCAACGTCGAGCTCGACCGTTCCGAACGGCGCACCTGCCGGCAGCGCGATCACGTCGACCGGCGCCGGCGCCGCGCGCTGCAACTCGCGCAGAGCGAGTCGCATCAGCTCCCGCTTGGCGCCGACCGGCGCAAAGCTCGCGGGCCGCGGCGCACCCTCCGCCGCCGCGATGGCGTGCAACGCTGCGCCCAGCGCATCCGGGTCGTCGGTTTCGATCGTGGCAACGCGGCCGGTCCCGAAGCCGAGACCGGCGAGGATCGGCGCGGCCAGCGACAGCGTCTTCGTGAGACCGGTTACGTCATGGCGCGGCTTCGCGCGCAGCAACAGGCGCAGCGCAGTAGCCCCATAGGCGAAAGCGGCCGCAATCGATTCGAGGCCGACCTGCGTTACCTCGTTGACGGCAATCGGCAGCACGTTCGCCGGCAGCCCGTCGCCGAAACGCGCCAGCGCGTCGATCAGCGGCGTGCCGTGCGCGCCATCGTGGATCAGCACCACCGGCTGTACTCCGCCGGTCTCCCGATAGACCGTAAGCAGCGTGCGCAACCGCCGCATCAGGGTGTCGGCCGGCGGCAGCGCATAGGCGGCGGCGCCGGTCGGGCACACGGCGGCGCACTGGCCACAGCCAGCGCAGACCGCGGCGTCGATCGCCACGTGCTCGCCGTTTGGTGTGATCGCGCCGGTCGGGCAAAGATCGAGACAGCGATTGCAGCCGACGATCTTGGAGCGCGAATGTGCGCACAGGTCGGCCGTGAAGGTCACGTAGCGCGGCTTGTCGAAGGTGCCGACGAGATCGCGCGCCTTCAGCACTGCCTTGAGCACGGCGCTTCCATCGCCGGGATCGGCCCGCAGATAGCCATCGCGCAGGTCGGCCGCGCTGAACAGCGGGGTCCGGCCGGTGAGATCGAGCACGATGTCACAGCGCGACGTCGCGCCGTTCTTCGAAATCCCGAAGCTCAACGCGCCGCGCGAGGACGGTGCCGGCTGCGCGAAATCGTCGACCGTGAGCTCGAACGCGCCGAGATGACCCTTGGCGAAGCGGATCAGGCCCTTCACTACTGGGAATTCCGTGACGCGCAGCGGCGTGACTGCGGCTGGCGGTGTGATCAGCACGGTGACGTCGAGATGGTCCTTGAGCAACTCGGCGGCCTCGATCGCTCGTTCGTCACGGCCGTAGATCAGGATGACGCCCTCGCTCTCGAGCGTGACGAACGGGATCTCGGGCGCCGGTTCCGCGGCCATCTCCAGGAGCGCCGCCATTTTCGGCCCCGCCGCGGCGGCGTCCGTCGACCAGCCCGCGGTCTCGCGGATGTTGGCGTATCGGATGTCGTGACCATCCCCGGCGACTTCGTTGAATAACGGCGCCTCCTGGGTGCAGCCGACGGTCAGCGGCGCGCCCGAGGCGAGGGCGCTACGATAGGTCTCGATCTCCGCCCGGCAGAGCTGGTGCGCGGTCGTCAGCTCGCTGCCGCGACAGCCGCGCCGCAGCGCGCCGGCGTCGAGCGGCATGGTGTCGTCGCAGGAGCAGATCAGATATCGTCGAGGCCTCCCGGCCATGCAGGTCCCGGGGTGCGAGTGTTCTGTGCGCCTCGCGGCAACTCTGGCCACGGCGCCACTCCAGGTTATAAATATTCCGAACACAAATCGCGAGTCCGGGCCTGATGCCGGTCGACCCCAGAGGCGCGCTGACGCTCGACCTGCCGCCGCCCTTCCGCCTGGTGGCGCTGCGGGAGGTCGGCGACGCCTTTGCGCACGCGACCGCGGTGGCGGCCAGAGAAGGGGCCGGCACGTTGGTCCATGTCGGGCGGTTCGATCTTGCCGAATTTGCGGTCGTGGTCGAGCCGGACGAACCGCTGCGTACCGCGCGCCGCGCCTTTTACGTCGGGATGAACGCGCTCGGCGATACGCTCGCCGCTCACGCCCCGCCTGAGAAGCCGATCAGCCTGGTGTGGCCGGACGCGATCCGCGTCGATGGCGCGCTGGTGGGCGGTGGGCGGCTCGCCTGGCCCGAAGGTGCGGACGAGAACGAGCCGCCCGAGTGGCTGGTTTTCGGCGCCATGATCCGCACCGCGGCGGCCGTGGGCGAAGGCGATCCCGGTCTGCGTCCGCTCTCGGCCGCGCTTGAAGACGAAGGCTTCGACGACCTCGGCTCCGGCCGCCTGGTCGAAGGCTTTACTCGTCACCTGATGGTCGGGACCGACCTGTGGCAGGAGAGGGGCTTCGGCGAGGTCGCAAAGAGCTATCTGGCGCGGCTCGCGCCCGTGGAGACCTCCGGCGAGCAGTGCGATCTGGTCAGCAATGGCGACCTCCTGGTGCGCCGCAGCGGCGGGGCGGGAACCGAGCGGCACGCGCTGATCGATGCCCTGAGGACGCCCTCTTGGCTCGATCAGGCGACGGGCGGCCCGCGGTGAGCGAGCCGCGTGCTAACGTGACGGGATGCACTCGGGGCTGCCGGTGGCGGGATTCGTGTAGCAGACGGCGCTGCCCGGGCTGAGCTCCACGGTTGGACTGACCTCCCGAGCCGCCATCACCAGCACGACACCACCCACGAACACCAGCAGGCCGTACCAGCGCTCGCTGAACCCAAGCTGGCTGATTGGACGAACGATCACCACAAGGCCGAGCAGCAGCAAGCCGAGCGCGATCAACGCGATCAACCCGCCCAGCACCTCCATCTGCTCCTCCTAACCGGAACCGCGCGAAAAACGCGCCCTATGGACGGTATGCTATTTACGGTTGCGGCTCCGTTAAGGGAGTCGGGTTGGATTGATCGAAAATGGGGCCTCAGTCTTTCACGAAGCCCACAAGCGCGAGCGCCGGCTCGACGTGCTTGGGTTGAGGTTCATTCGGCGGCGGCAAGCGGTACGAGTCCGCCGAAGCGGCGCTCGCGGCCGCGGAAATCAGCGATCGCGGCGGCGAGGTTGTCGCAGCCGAAATCGGGCCAGAGCACGTCCATAAAGCAGAGCTCGGCGTAAGCGGATTCCCAGAGCAGGAAATCCGACAGCCGCTTCTCGCCGCCCGAGCGGATCAGCAGATCAACATCCATGTTACGGCCGGCGAGCAGCCGGAGGAATTCATCGCGGGATGGCGGATGTGCCTCCCGCCACGCCCCCGCGGCGTTGGCGATGGCGTCGCGCGACGAATAATCGATGGCGATCCGCAGATCGAGGCGTCGGCCGTACGCCGAGCAACGCTCGGCGTGGGCGATGTCGTGCGCGAGGCCTTCCGGCAGGCGGTCGCGGCGCCCGATGATGGTCAGGCGGACATCGTTCTCCAGGAGGCGGCGCAACTCGGTCCGTAGATAGCGGCGCAAGAGCGCCATCAGGGCGGTAACCTCCTCACCCGGACGCCGCCAGTTGTCGGAGGAGAACGCGAACAGCGTGAGCGTACGGACGCCCAGCCCGGGCGCCGCCTCGATCACGCGGCGGACCGCATCAGCGCCGGCGCGGTGCCCGGCCGAGCGGGGAAGTCCGCGGCGCGCGGCCCAGCGGCCGTTGCCGTCCATGATGATGGCGACGTGCAAGGGATCCTGGCAGCGAGTCTCATCGGTCACTTAACATCTCCGATTACTTTGCATTGCAAAGCATGCGCGTAAAAGAGAGTTCATACGGTCTTCAGCCGCCGCAGGCTGGCCGCCGCCACATCGGGCGCCGCGGCGGTCTTGGTGGCCTTCGCGGCATCGCGCACCACCTGCTCGAGCACCTTGAGATAGTCGAGGTAGCGGCGACGGCCTTCCGCGCTGATTCGGCAGATCGTCTGCGGCCGGTTGTGGTCATAACCCTTCTCGATTGCGATCAGGCCGGCCTCCTCGAGCACCGAGAGATGTCGGCTGAGATTGCCGTCGGTCAGGCCGCACATTTGCTTGAGGGTGCCGAACACGAGGCCTTTGGGATGCGCTGCCAGCGAGGTGAGCACGCTCAGGCGCGCCTTCTCGTGGATCACGCGGTCGAGCCCCTCGTAGGCGAAACGCCCAGCCTGTTCGTCACTAGGCTTCTTCGGCATGGATCGCTCCGCCGCGATAGAGAATACCAGCCATCATCAATTGTCCGACGCCGAACGGGCCGGCCATCGCCCACGGCGCGAACGCACGCGCGCCGTTGGCGAAAGCGAGCATGGCGAGGCCCGTTCCGAGATACCAGACGCCGACCGCGAACATCGGGCGCGGCAGCGAGCGGCAGCAGGCGAGGAAGCCGAGGCTGAACACGATCTGCCAAAGGCCTGGCAGCATCCATAGGCTCTCGGGTGCGAAGCGATAAAGCACGACGGTGAGCAGCGCGCCGGCGACCCCTGCCGGGATGAATTGCTCGGTCGCCGCATGAATCATCTCATCGGCGAGGCCCGAATGGATGCGGCGCGAGCGCGCCACCATCTCGATGCCGACCAGCACGATCGAGAGCGCGGCGGTCGCGACCCAAAGGGCGAGATAGCTGAAGGTGCCCGCCGCCGGCTCCGGCAGCCATAGCACCTGCACGCCGCCGGCAGCGAGCGCCAGCACACCGGTCGCCGCGACCGTGACGGGGCCATAGCCCTGAAACTCGGCGTCCCGCGCCATTTGGCTGCGGATCGCGGTGATGTCGGCCAAGGCCTTGTCCAGATCGCGCATGTCGCCCGCCGTTTCGCCCGCCGTGTGCTTTGCAGTGCAAAGTACCTTGAAGAGCAAACTCGGGTCAAGCCCTTCCTCTCCTGGCCAAGCGCGCGCGAAGCGCGGGCGCAGAGCCGGGACCCAGAGCAACGCGCTCCGCCGTTGCCGCCAACATATTCGCTACGCGGCCCGGGATCCCGGGTCTCGCTGCGGTCGGCGGAGCCTGTCATCGGGCCGCGCTTCGCGCGGACCCGCCGCACCTCGCCCGGGACACGCAAACATGCGCCTACTCCACCTTGATGTTGGCGTCGCGGATGACCTTGCCCCATTTCTCCGAGTCGCGGCGCATGCGTGCGGCAAAATCCTCGGGTGAGCTCACGATCGAGTAAATGAAGTTCGGCGTCAGCACGCGCTCGGTGAACTCGCGATCGCTGAAGATGCGCTGCGCCTCTGCATTGAGCTTGTCGACGATCTCGCGCGGCGTGCCTTTCGGCGCCACCAGCCCGTACCAGGAGCCGGCCTCGTACCCGGGCAGCCCGCTTTCGGCCAGCGTCGGCATATCGGGGAATTGCGACAGCCGCGTCGTGCTGCCGAACCCGAGCACCTTGAGTTGGCTGGCCTGCCAGGGTTGTGTCACGAGTCCGATGCTCACGATCATCATCTGGATGTGGCCCGCGATTGTGTCGGTCAGCGCCGGCGTGGCGCCGCGGTAGTGCACCGGCGTGAACTTGGCGCCGGTCATGCTCTCGAGCAGCACGATGTTGAGGTGGCCGCTGGTGCCGATCCCGAACGTTCCGTAATTCAGCTCGCCGGGCCTTTGTTTCCCGAGCGCGATCAACTCGCCGAGCGTGGCTGCCGGCACGGAGGGGTGCAGGATCAAAGCCTGCGGGCTGATGCCAAGTCCCGTGATGGGCACGAAGTCGGTGAACGGATCGTATGGCAGCTTGGCGTAGGTGTGCGGCGCAGTGACGAAGGCGGCATCAGCGCCGACCAGCAGCGTATGGCCGTCGGGCGCCGACCTGGCAACCTGCTCGGTGCCGACGATGCCGGCACCGGTCGGCTTGTTCTCGATTATGACCTGCTGCTTCCAGGTTTCCGACAGCTTCTGGCCGAGCGCGCGTGCGATCACATCGGTGATGCCGCCCGGCGCATAGGGAACCACGATGTGGATCGGTTTGCTCGGATAAGGCTGCGCCCGTGCGGCTTCCGGCGCGACGGCGATGGCGAGCATCGCGGCGAGTGCGATGTGCGCGGGTCTACGACCAATGGCCGACATGGTGTCCTCCCGTGATCTGCTACCGGCATGATAATATGAAATCGCCCTCGTCATCTCGGTGCGTCGCGGCATGAAGGACTTCTGGCTTTCCAGCGGGCATCACCTGCTCGACCGCGAGCAGGGCAGCCTTGTCGTAACCGATGAGTTTCTGAAGGCCTATCTGGCGCGGCCGGAGCTGGCCCCGCCGCCTGAGGCCTGCGTCGTCGAGCGCACGCTGCACGCCGCGCTGCTCGCCGATCCGCGCCGTTCGGTTGCGCCCGGTGAGATCGCAACGATCGTGGATGCAGACGCGCGCGAGAACTGGACCGTCATGATTGCCTGGCGCGATCGCCTGCTCGCGCACCGTACCATCGAGGCGGCCTATCTCGATCTCGTGCGCCGCGGTGTCGGCAAGACGCCGCCCTTGTTCCTCGATCAGCTCGTGCACGTGATCCTGCGCAATGCGCTCGATGGCTGCGACGATCCCTTCATGCTGCGCGCGGCCGAGCTCTTGTTTCGTTCGCAGCGGCTGACCACCCACGACGGCTCGCTGATCGCGGCCGATGACGAGACGATCGCCGGCGTCGGCGCGCAATCGGCGTCGCCGTTGGTGTCGATGCTCGGACTGCCGGCGAGCGCGGCGATCGATGTGCTCAACGAGGACAATGCGGCGAGCTATTGGGAGCGCAGCGACCGATTCGACATGGCGCTCGATCTCACCGCCGGTCGGCGCGGCCTTGCGGCACTCGGCAAAGTGATCGTGCGCTGGGTGGAGCATCTTTTGGCGATCACCGGCACGATCGAGCCGCTGACCGAACTGCACGAGGTCAACCTCGCCTGGTATGTGGGGCTCGACGCCCAGGCCACCAAGATCGGCAACGCGCTCTGGCATGGGGAGGAGGTCGATGACGTGATGCGCGGGCGCATCGTTGGCCTCTACCGGATCGCGATTCCCGATGCCGACATCGTCTTGGAGAAGGCCAAGGGCGAACCCATCTATCTGCTAATGGCGATGGCGCCGGATGGCCTGCTGCGCCTCAAGCCGCAGAACCTGGTGACCGGCTTGCCGATCCGGCAGATGGAGGCGGTGTCATGAGCGTTGCGTCTCCGCTCGCGCGCATTGCGGTCGGCGTCGTGGTGGAGCGGCGCAAGGCCGCCAGCCCCTGGGTCGATTACGTCTGGCAGCCGGCCGGCGTGCTCGCGGGTGTGCCGGAGACAGCACCATGGACGGTGTTGAACAGCAGCGACGACCGCACGAGCTTCTATGCCGGCTCCGCCGAGATCGAGCTCTATCGCACCGAGACCGCCCACTATGGCGACAACCTTGCATCCGCTGCGCCGTCGCTGTGGGTGGCGTTGCGGCCGACCGGTGTCGAGCCGCCGTATGAGGTCGTGGCGGTGACCGCGGATCCGGCCGAAGGCGAATCGTTCACCCAGGCCGGGGATGACATTATCGAGGCCGTGCCGATGCCGCAGGCGGTGCGCGAGATCGTTGCGGCATTCGTGGCCGAGCATCATGTCGAGCGGCCGTTCGTGAAGCGCCAGCGCGAGCGAGCCGATCCGGAGGCACTGGCGCGGCGGACGCTGCTCGACAAAGGTCGTGCAAAGGATCGGCCATGAGCGAGGATTTCCTGTCGCGCTGGTCGCGCCGCAAGCGCGAGACGGCGGTGAAGCCGAACCCGCTCGACGATTCCGGGCGCGCGGTCGACGGTGAAAGGCGCGCCATAGAGTCGAATCAATCCACAGACTCAAATCGATCCATAGTGGACGCGAGCGCCGCGCCGGCCGAGCTGCCGTTTGACATAACGTCGTTGCCGCCGATCGAATCGATCACGGCGGGAACCGACCTCAAACCGTTCTTGGCGCCCGGTGTGCCGGCCGACATCGCCCGCGCGGCTCTTCGTCGCGCCTGGACCGCCGATCCGGCGATTCGTGACTTCGTCGGTCTCGCTGAGAATGACTGGGACTTCCACAAGCCTGGATCGATGGCGGGGTTTGGCCCGCTCGAGATGACCGACGAACTGCGCCAGATGGTCGCGCGGATCGTCGGCGAGGGTGTCGCGAGAGTTGCGTCCCAGGTGTCGGAAAGCCGTTCGGATCGCGCTCCAGCGGCGCAAGAGCTGCCAGCTGCGAGCACGGCTGCTGATCCTGATCGTAATATTACACGCGTAGAATGTGTGAATAGTCAAAGTGCCGCAAGTAGTTCCCATTACCCAGTAGTGTCGGCGAGCAAACATACCGCCGACCAGCAGGAGCCGCTTGAGCGCGAAACCTGCCCATCGATTGTGCGGCGCAACCACGGCCGGGCCCTACCAAAGTAATAGGAGAGTCATAGCCGCCGACTATTGACGGTCCGGACCGTGGAGGCCCAATCTCGCTGAATAGAACTTATAAAAAGAAGAAACCTCATGCGTGATCCGGGACTCGATGAGGCTATTCAGGCTGCTGGCGGCGTCGGCGCGCTCGCCAGAAAGATCGGTATTTCGCAGCCATCGGTGTCGAGCTGGCTGCGGATTCCGGCCGAGCGCGTTCTTGCTGTCGAGGCCGTGACCGGAGTCAGTCGCGTGCTTCTGCGCCCCGATCTGTTCGGTGAGCACTCCGATTCCAACCAACGCATTGACGAGATCGACGTCGCACGCGCGCAGGAATACGCGCTGCTCTCGGTCCTGCTCGCACGTGCGCCCGACCAGACGTTGCTCGATCGCATCGCGGGCTTGCGCGGCGACGCGAGTCCGCTCGGGCTTGCGCATGTGGCGCTCGCCGAAGCGGCGGCTGGCACTACGGCCGAGCGGGTCGAGCGCGAGTACTTCGATCTGTTCATCGGGATCGGACGCAGCGAGCTGTTGCCCTATGGGTCGTACTATCTGACCGGCTTCCTGCATGAGCGGCCGCTCGCGCGCTTGCGCGAGCACTTGGCACGGCTGGGCATCGAGCGCGCGGAAGGGCAGTCGGAGCCGGAAGATCACGCCGCCATCTTGTGTGAGATCATGGCCGGGCTCGCAAGCCGGCGGTTTGCGGCGCCGGACGGCGCCGACCGCGAGCTGTTCGAGCAGCATCTGGCGCCGTGGATCGGGCGCTTCTTCGCAGATCTGGAGCGTGCCGCCGCGGCCGACTTCTACCGCCGGATCGGAACGCTTGGTCGGGTGTTCATAGATGTGGAGACGAAGGCGTTCGCGCTGCCGGCTTGAACGCCGCGTGCGGACCTAAGGAGGGCTACAGCGATGGCCAAAAAAACGAACAAAGTGCGCGGGCTTGGACGACGTGAATTCCTGCGTACTCTCGGTGTCGGAGCGACCGCTGCGGCTGCTGCCGTCGGCCCGCTCGCCGAGACCGCACATGCCGATTCCGAGAACAACGCTGAAAAGCGCAAGGCGCGCTATCAGGCGAATTCTCCGGAAGTACAGAACTTCTATCGGGTCAACCGATATCCGAGCTGAGGGAGGCGCCCGTGCTGATCAAACGGACCGAACGTCAGGCGCGGCGCGGCGGCCTTGCTGCCAGCCTGAATAGTCAAGCCAACGGCTGTCTCGACCGCCGCTCGTTCCTGCGCAAATCCGGTGTCGTTGCGGGCTCGCTGGCTACACTCGGCGCGCTGCCGCTCGCGAGCGTGCGCAAGGCCGAGGCTGGTCCGCCGCCGGCGCCGGGTGCGCAAGTTACGATTCGCAAGAGCATTTGCACCCATTGCTCGGTCGGCTGCACCGTGACCGCGGAAGTTTCCAACGGGGTGTGGATCGGACAAGAGCCCAGCTATGACAGCCCGATCAATCGCGGCTCGCACTGCTGTAAGGGCGCGTCGGTTCGCGAGCTCGTGCACACAGATCGCCGTTTGCGCTACCCGATGAAGCTCGTCAACGGACAATGGACGAAAGTCTCTTGGGACCAGGCGATCGACGAGATCGGAAACAAGTTGATGGAGATCCGCGGCAAGTCGGGACCGGATTCGGTCTATTGGCTTGGCTCGGCAAAGTTCACCAACGAGGGCGCCTACCTCTTCCGCAAGCTCGGCGCCTATTGGGGAACCAACAACACCGACCATCAGGCACGTATCTGCCATTCGACGACAGTCACCGGGGTAGCCAATACCTGGGGCTATGGCGCGATGACCAACAGCTACACCGATATCCGCAACGCCAAGACGCAGCTGTTCCTGGGCGGCAATCCGGCGGAAGCGCATCCGGTGTCGCTGCAGCATCTGCTCGAAGGCGCCGAGCTCAACCATTCGAACTTTATCGTCATCGATCCGCGTCTCACGCGCACTGCAGCGCATGCAACCGAATATGTACGAATTCGGCCGGGCACCGATATCCCGGCAATCTACGGCATGCTTTGGCACATTTTTAAAAATGGGTGGGAGGACAAGCAATTCATCGCCCAGCGCGTGTACGGAATGGACGATGTGCGCAAGGAAGTCGAGAAGTGGTCTCCCGACGAGGTGGAGCGCGTCACCGGCATTCCCGAGGCGCAGCTCAAGCGCGTTGCCGAGAAATTCGCCAAGGAACGGCCGTCGACACTGATCTGGGCCATGGGGCAGACCCAGCACACGGTCGGCACTGCCAATGTCCGCGCCAGCTGCATCCTTCTGCTCGCAACCGGCAACGTCGGCGGTCCCGGCACGGGAGCCAACATCTTCCGGGGCCACGACAACGTGCAGGGTGCCACCGATGTCGGGCTCGACGTCGTGACTCTGCCATTCTACTACGGCCTCGCGGAAGGCGCGTGGAAGCACTGGAGCCGGGTCTGGGAGACCGACTACGACTGGTTCGCGTCGCGCTTCGATTCGAAGCAGGCCATGGAGGCGCCCGGAATCCCCTTGACCCGCTGGTTCGACGCCACGTTGCTGCCAAAGGAGCAGGTTGCTCAGAAAGATACCATTCGCGCCATGTTCGTGCAGGGCCACGCCAGCAACAGCATCACGCGTGTGCCCGAATCGGTCAAAGGCATGCAGAAGCTCGAGCTTCTGGTCGTCGCCGACCCGTACCCCACTACATGGGCCTCGCTGGCCGTGGGTGGCGGACGAAAGGACAATACGTACCTGTTGCCCGCTTGCAGCCAGTTCGAGGCGTCGGGCTCGAGGGTGGCCTCAAACCGCGCCCTTCAGTGGGGCGAGCAGATCGTCAAGCCGATCTTCGAATCCAAGGATGATCTCGAGATCATGTATCGGGTCGCCGACAAGCTCGGCTTCGCCGACAAGATGTTCAAGAACATCAAGGTCGAGAACAACCGTCCGGTCGCGGAGGATGTGCTTCGGGAGATGAATCGAGGCAGCTGGTCGACCGGCTATACCGGCCAATCGCCGGAGCGGCTCAAGCTGCACATGGCCAACCAAAAGGACTTCGACATGCGCACGCAGCGTGCGACGTCCGGTCCAGCCAAGGGCGATTACTACGGTTTGCCTTGGCCGTGCTGGGGCACGCCCGAGTTCAAGCATCCGGGTACACCGCTCCTCTACAACACGAACATCAGCATCATGGACGGCGGCGGCACCTTCCGCGCCCGGTTCGGCGTGGAGCGCGAGGTGACGTTGCCCGACGGCACCAAAGAGAAGCACAACCTGCTCGCCGAGGGCTCGTACTCGGTCGGCTCGGAGCTCAAGGACGGCTACCCCGAGTTCACCTACGGGGTTCTCAAGAAACTCGGTTGGGACAAGGACCTTACCGACGTCGAGAAAGCCGTGATCGAGCGCATCGGAGGCAACAGTCCGGACACCATCTCATGGTCGACCGATCTGTCCGGCGGCATTCAGCGGGTGGCGATCACCCATGGCTGCATTCCCTATGGGAACGGCAAGGCACGCGCGATTGCCTGGAATCTGCCCGATCCGGTGCCGGTGCATCGCGAGCCGATCTATTCACCGCGGCCCGACCTCGTCGCCAAGTATCCGACGTTGCCGAACGCCGTGCAGTTCCGCGTTCCGAATGTCGGATTCGACGTCCAGAAGGCGGCGGTCGACAAGGGCATCGCCAAGCAGTTCCCGCTCGTGCTCAGCTCGGGCCGGCTGGTCGAGTATGAGGGCGGGGGCGAGGAGACGCGCTCGAACAGGTGGCTTGCCGAGCTGCAGCAGGACATGTTCATCGAGATCAATCCTGCGGATGCGGCGGATCGCGGCATCAAGGACAACGCCTGGGTCCTGGTATCCGGCCCCGAGATGGCGGGAGGCAAAGCCTGCCGTGTGAAAGCGCTGGTGACCGAACGGATCGGCAAAGGCGTGGTGTGGATGCCGTTCCATTTCGGCGGCTGGCTCATGGGAGTGGATCTGCGCGACAGGTACCCGAAAGGTGCAGATCCGATCGTGCTCGGCGAGAGCGCCAACACGGTTACGACCTACGGCTACGATCCCGCAACGGGAATGCAGGAGCCCAAAGCCACGCTCTGCCAGGTCCGGGCGGCGTGAGGGAGGCTTAGACAATGGCTCGGATGAAATTTCTCTGCGACGCCGACCGTTGCATCGAGTGCAACGCCTGTGTCACCGCTTGCAAGAACGAGCACGAGGTGCCCTGGGGCATCAACCGGCGGCGAGTCGTCACCATCAACGACGGCAAGCCAGGCGAGCGCTCGGTGTCGATGGCCTGCATGCATTGCACCGACGCCCCCTGCGCAGCGGTATGTCCGGTGAACTGCTTCTACACGACCGAGGACGCGGTGGTGCTGCACTCCAAGGACCTCTGCATCGGCTGCGGCTATTGCTTCTACGCCTGCCCGTTCGGCGCGCCGCAATATCCGCAGGTCGGCAACTTCGGCTCGCGCGGCAAGATGGACAAGTGCACCTACTGCTCCGGCGGTCCGGAGGCCGACGGCAGCCAAGCGGAGTACGAGAAGTACGGCTCAAACCGCCTTGCCGAAGGCAAGCTGCCGCTGTGCGCCGAGATGTGCTCGACCAAGTCGCTCCTCGCCGGCGATGGCGAGATCATCGCCGAGATCTACAAGGATCGCGTGCGCAAGCGCGGCTACGGCTCCGGCGCCTGGGGCTGGCAGACCGCCTATCGCGAGACCATCGCCACCTGAGGCATCTCTCCGTTTCGGAGGAGAACATGACGACATTCCTCGCACGCACCCGTATCGTGATGGTGGCGCTCGCGCTTGTGCTGGTGGCCGGCTTTGCCCTGCCAGCCGCTGCCCAGCGGATCGATCCGAACGCCGATTCGGTGAAGGAAGAGCAACTGCTGCAGGAGCTCAACCGCATCCAGGGCCGCGGCACGATTCCCGATACCAAATCCTATGTGATCGAGCAGCCGCGTGGCCGCGACTGGCGGATGTTTCACAACGTCACGCTGCGCTGGATCGGCGCGATCGCAATCCTGGGCATGCTGGCCGTGCTCGTGCTGTTCTATCTCATCCGCGGCATGGTGCGGATCGAGAGCGGGCGCTCCGGGCGCACGCTGGTGCGCTTCAATGCGTTCGAGCGGCTGGTGCATTGGATGACGGCGACCTGCTTCATCGTGCTTGCGCTGACCGGCCTCAACATCACCTTCGGCCGTCCGTTGCTGCTACCGCTGATCGGGCCGGAGGCGTTCAGCGCGTGGTCGCAATGGGCGAAATACGCGCACAACTATCTGAGCTTCCCGTTCACGCTCGGGGTGATCCTGATCTTCCTGATGTGGATCGCCTGGAATATCCCGAACCGCGTCGACGTCGAATGGCTCAAGGAGGGAGGCGGCATCGTCGGACATCGCCATCCGCCTGCCTATCGCTTCAACGCCGGGCAGAAAGCGATCTACTGGATCGTGGTGCTGGGCGGCGGCGCGGTCGCGGTCTCCGGATATTTCCTGATGTTCCCCTTCTATGCGACCGACATCGCCGGGATGCAGCTTTCCCAGATCGTCCATGGCGTGGTGGCCATGCTGTTCGTCGCCGCCATGCTCGGCCACATCTATATCGGCACGATCGGCATGGAGGGGGCGTTCGAGGCCATGGGCTCGGGTACTGTCGACGTCAATTGGGCAAAGGAGCACCACAGCCTGTGGCTTGAAGAGGAGCAGGCCAAGGCCGGTGTGGTGCCGCCCACGACCGACGGCAAGATGCAGCCGGCCGAGTAGGCCACGCCCTCTAAGACGGCGGCCGTTGTATAGTGCCGCCATGCGCATCATCGGCCTCGCAGGCTATAGCGGCTCGGGCAAGACCACGCTGTTGACCAAGGTGATCCCGCGCATCTTGGCGCGTGGTCTCACGGTGTCGACGCTCAAGCACGCTCATCACGATTTCGACGTCGATCACCCGGGCAAGGACTCGCATTCCCATCGCCTGGCAGGCGCCACCGAGGTCCTGGTCGGCTCGGCCCGACGGTGGGCGCTGATGCACGAGTTGCGCGATGAGGCCGAGCCGGTGCTGGCGGTGCTGCTGCGCCGGCTTTCGCCGGTCGATCTCGTGCTGATCGAGGGCTACAAGGCCGAGCCCCATCCGAAGCTCGAGGTGCGCCGCGCTGCAGTCGGGGCGCCGCTGATCGCAGCGAACGACCCGGCGATCGTGGCGATCGCCTCGGACGTGCCGCTGCCCGGCGCCCGGGTGCCGGTTGTCGATCTCGATGACATCGACCATATCGTCGATATCCTGATCCGCCATGCGGCGCCGCTCGAGACGGTGCTCGCCCAGATGGAAGCAGGCTGAATGGCGCAGCTCACCGACGATTGCTTCGCGTTCGCGGGCCCGCTGCTGCCGATCGCCGAGGCCGAGCGGATGATCGCCGAGCGGGTGTCGCCGGTTGCCGAGGTCGAGCGCGTGCCGCTTTCGACGGCGCGCGGCCGCGTGATCGCGGGTGACATCGTGGCGCCGCTCAGCCTGCCGCCGTTCGACAATTCGGCGGTTGACGGGTACGCGGTTCGCCATGCCGATCTCGATCCAGGCAAGGAAACGCAGCTTGCCGTATCCGAGCGCATCTTTGCGGGACATGCCGCCACGCATGCGCTCAGGGCCGGCGAGGCCGTGCGCATCTTCACCGGCGCGCCCATGCCGGCCGGCGCCGACACCGTGTTCATGCAGGAAGACTGCCGCGTCGACGGCAAGGACGTGATCCTGCCGGCAGGCCTCGCGCTCGGCGCCAATCGCCGGCTGGCGGGCGAGGATCTGCGTGCGGGCTCGGTGATGCTGCCGGCGGGCCGGCGCCTTACCGAGCAGCACGTGGCGCTTGCCGCTGCGGTCGGACTGACCGCGCTGCCGGTGCGCCGTCGCGTGCGGGTCGCGGTGTTCTCGACCGGTGACGAGATCGTGGAGCCGGGCAGGTCACGGCCCGAAGCGGCGCTGTTCGACGCCAACCGCTATCTGCTCGCTGGGCTGATCGAGCGCCTGGGTGCCGCCGCGACCGATCTCGGCATCCTGCCTGACGACCCCGACAAGCTCAGCCGTGCGATTGCGGAGGCGGCGGCCCATCACGACTTGGTGCTGACCTCGGGCGGCGTCTCGACCGGCGAGGCCGATCACGTGCGCGCCGCCGTCGAACGCATCGGCAAGCTGGTGTTCTGGCGGGTCGGCATCAAGCCCGGCCGGCCGGTGTCGATGGGGGTGATTCCTGTGACGAATCTTGGGAGGGACGGCGGCGCCGCCTTCGTCGGGCTGCCAGGCAATCCGGTCGCCGTATTCGTTACGTTTGCCAAGGTGGTGCGGCCGCTGCTCCTGCGGCTCGCCGGCGCCACGCCCGATCCGCTCTTGCCGCTGCCGGTGCGCGCGACTTTCACGTACCGCAAACGCAAGGGCCGGCGCGAATATGTGCGGGTTAAGCTCGCGCGCGCCGCCGATGGCGGCATCGACGCAATCAAGCATGCGCAGGATGGCGCCGGGGTGCTGACCTCGCTGACCGAGACCGATGGCCTGATCGAGCTGCCGGAGGACGCAACCTCGGTTGAGCCGGGCGCGACCGTTGGCTTCCTGTCCTACGCAGCGCTGGTCGGGTGAACAGTCAGATCCGGACGCCGGTGGTCGAATAGGCGACCGCCACGTTCTCCTGGATGGCATTCAGCGCGTAGGCAGCGCCAGTCGCGATCAGGGCGGCAAGCACACAGGCGATGATAAAGGCGCGCATGAGGGTATCTCCCGGAGCGGTATAAAAACTAGGCAGTCGCCACGCCGGGATCAAGAGATCAAAGGCCGCTCTGCTGCGCCGCAATACGGTCGGCCTCGGCAACATCCTCGGGTGTGTTGACGTTGAAAAACGGGTCGACCGGCGCCGCTGGCCAGTCTGCGATGGCGACTCCGTGGCGCCCGGTCCACGCCTCGATCTTGTGCAGGCCTTCATCGACGAGCGCGCGCCGCAGGTCGGCACGCAGGGCGACCGGCCAGAGCCCCACCACCGGGTGGCGCCACTCACCCGAGCGTGCGCAGGCGAACGGGGTGCCGGCGTCGCGCCGCGCCTCATGCAGCCGCGCAACCAGATCGTCCGGCAGGAACGGGCAGTCGCCCGGCACGCTGAGCATCCAGGCAATGCCTTGTCCTTGCGCCGCCAGGAAATCGAGGCCGGCAAGCACACCCGCCAGCGGTCCGGCAAAGCCAGTGACGGTGTCGGCCAACACCGGCAAGCCGGTCTCGACAAAGCGAGCAGGATCGCCGTTGGCGTTGATCGCGAGGCGCGGACACTGCGCCGACAGGCAGGCGAGCACGCGATCGAGGATGGTTACGCCGCCGATGCGAACGAGCGCCTTGTCGCCGCCGCCCATGCGCCGCGCCAGCCCGCCGGCGAGCACGAGGCCGAGGGTGGGCGGGACCTCAATCGTCATGCACCGCAGCCTTGCGCCGGTGTTTGGCGCTCTCCTCCTCGACATAGCGCAGGTCCTGGTCGAACACGATGCGGCTTTCGCCCGCGAGCGCGACGAAGCGCTTGCCGCGGGCGCGACCGATCAGCGTGAGGTTCGACTTGCGGGCGAGCTCCACGCCCCAGGCGGTGAAGCCCGAGCGCGACACCAGGATCGGAATGCCCATGCGCACGGTCTTGATTACCATCTCGGAGGTGAGGCGGCCGGTGGTGTAGAAGATCTTGTCGTCGGGCCGCACCCGGTGCTTGAACATCCAGCCGGCGATCTTATCGACCGCGTTGTGGCGGCCGACGTCCTCCATGTAGACCAGCGCGCGGTCCTCCTGCGCCAGCACGCAGCCGTGGATGGCGCCGGCCTCGAGATAAAGTGAGGGCGTGGTGTTGATCTTCTGAGTCAACGTATAGAGCCAGGAGGTACGCAGCTCGGTGTCGGGGAGCTTGACGGTGTCGAGCGCCTCCATCAGGTCGCCGAACACGGTGCCCTGCGCGCAGCCCGAGGTTTGCACCTTCTTCTTCAGCTTCTTCTCGTAGTTGGTCTTGCGCTTGGTGCGCACGACCACGGCTGCGAGCTCCTCGTCGTGGTCGACGCCGGTGACGACGTCGTTGGGAAGCAGCATGTGCTGGTTGAGAAGATAGCCGAGCGCGAGATACTCCGGATAGTCGTTGATCGTCATCGCGGTGACGATCTCTTGCGAATTGAGGAAGATCGTGAGCGCACGTTCGACCGTCACCCGGGTCTCGATCGGCGCACCGGTCTGATCGACGCCGGTGACGCGCTCCGTCAGCCGCGGATCGAGCGGGTCGGGCCGGATCAGGAATTCTTTGCTGCGCTTTGCCATGGCGTTCCCGAGCTTACCACATGATGCTTCAGCGTACGCGAAAAAGGGCGGCGTAGGCTGGCTTAGCGCGGGCCCGGCAATCGCGATTTCGCTCAATCCATAGCCCGTGCGTAACCCGACGCGCGGAATGCGGCTGTGGGTTACGCCTCGCTCACCCCGATCAGGCGCTTCGATCCGCGCGGGCCGCGCTAATCTTACTGTGTCAGAAAATTGTAGGGTGGGCAAAGGCGCCCTGCTGCGATGGCTCAATGGGGTACACTGCGGCGCGCCTTTGCCCACCATGGGCTTTGCGAGATGCGGTGGTGGGCAAAATCGCACAAGATGGTGCCTTTAGGGATGATCGTGCCAAGCGATTTGCCCACCCTACGAGTTTGTGACGCAGTAAGACTAACCCACCCTACAACCCTGCCGCCTTGAATTGTGCCCGCGCCTCGGGCGTGGTCAGGAATGCAATCAAGGCACGCGCCGGCTCGCGGTTCGCGCTGGTCGAGGAGACCGCTGCCACAAACGGGATGACGAGGCCGAGCGGCTCCGGGATCGGCCCGACCACGGTGACGCCCTTGTGCGGAATCAATTCGGTCAGGTTGGTGTTGCCGATTTCCGCGCGGCCCTCGGCGATAGCTTCGGCCACCTGGAAGCCGCGCCGCAGCAGCACAGCTTTCCGGTTGACGTCGTCGGCAATCTTGAGCCGTTCGAGCAGTGCGGCGAAGAAGATCCCGGTGGTCGCACCGGCGGCCGGATCGACATAGGCGACCGAGCGGGCTGCCAGCAGCGTCGCCTTGAGCGCATCGGGCGACGAGATGTCGGGCACCGGCGCACCCGCACGAACCGCGAGCCCGGACATGCCACGGCCGACTTCGACGGCGCTGCCGGCGAGGAGCGCGCCGGCCTTGTCGAGCTCGTCCATTGCGGCGGCCGACAGAATGATCACGTCCGCCATCTCACCCGCCTTGAGCTTATTCTGGACGGCACCGACCGTGTCGAAGGTGGCTCTGACCGTGTGACCGGTTGCGCGCGTGTACGCGGCGGCGAGCTCCCGCACAGTGCCGTCGACCGGGCCGGCGCCCAGGACCTTGAGCTCCGCGGCACGCGCGTGCGCGACACCGAAGCTTAGCGATATCGCGGTCAGGATCGAAAGCGCGGTGCGGCGCATGATGGCCCTCTCGCAGCGTTGAGTCAGCGATTGTTGCCGATGCCAGGGCGGAGGGAAAGCCCTCACGCGCGCACACATGGAAAAGCACATGGAAAAGCCCGGCGCGGCCGGGCTTTTCTCAGTGCCGGCCTCGCAAATGCCACCGCATCGGTGAGCATCGCGTGGACCAGCGCTACTTTCCTTCGTTAGTGCAGGCCGCCAAGCAGCCACACCAATAGAATGATCGGAATCGGAATCCCGATCAGCCACAGAAGCAGTCCCTTGCCCATGTTCGATCTCCCAAAGATTGGTCTTGCACGCGCGTTGCCGAGAGAACGTGCACGGCGTCAAAGAGTTCCACGCGCTTTCAGCCCGGGAGAAAGGCCGCGGCGCCACTCTCTTGATCGCGCAGTTGCTCGACCGGCGCACCATAGAGTGCCTCGAGCTGCGGGCGCGTGAGTACGTCATGTACCGAACCTTCCGCGATGCGCTCGCCGTCGCGCAGCAGATAGGCGCGATCGGCCGCCCGCAAGGCGTGGTTCGGATCGTGTGTGGTGAACAGCACGCCGTGGCCGGAGGCGGCGAGCGCGCGGATTTCCCGCATGACCTTGCCCTGATTGCCGAAGTCAAGACTCGCAGTGGGCTCGTCGAGCACAATGAACTGCGGCTCCTGCGCGAGCGCGCGGGCGAGCAGCACGAGCTGGCGCTCGCCGCCGGAAATCATCGTGTAGGGCCGTTCGCCGAGATGATCGATGCCGAAGCGCACGAGCGCGGCGCGCGCGACCTCGCGGTCTTTGTCGGTCGGGCGGTTGAACAGGTTGCCATGCGCGGTGCGGCCCATCAGCACCACGCTCTCGACCGTGAACGCGAAGGTCGGCGTGTGGAGCTGCGGCACATAGGCGATGGCGCGTGCACGCTCGCGAATCGGGAGCGCGCCGAGCGAGCGGCCTTCGATCAGCGCCTCGCCGGCGAGCGGCGGCAGAATCCCGAGCAGCGTCTTGAGCAGCGTGGTCTTGCCGCCGCCGTTCGGCCCGAGCAGCGCCAGCACCTCACCCCGCGCCAGCGATAGGTCGAGCGCGCGCCCGACCACGCGGTCGCTATAGCCGATGGTGAGCGCGCGGCCGGCGAGCGTCACGGTTGGCGGCTCCGGCGTGTGCAAGTTGCGGAACTGGCTCTGGCCATGGCCTGGACGACCGGCAAGGCGGCCGACGTGGGGTGGCAGGGAACTTTCCTGACCGATGATGGTTTCATTGCGTTGAGATCACGGCGGCCCACCAAGCACGACTACCCTGTCGGCAATTCTAGACAATGTGTTCGCAATTCGTCGAGGGAGCTGCTCGGCACAAGGCCCCGTCGCCAACCTGGAACAAGCGGTCTCGAGGAGATGCGCATGAGCATTGTTCGTGAATCGCGGCTCGCCCGGATGATCCGGCAATCCTTCCTTGTCGGCACGCTTCTGGCTGTAGCTGTTCTCCTGGCCGGTTGTGGCATCAATACGATTCCAACGCTCGAAGAGCAGGCAAAGGCGGCCTGGAGCGAGGTTCAGAACCAATATCAGCGGCGCGCAGAGCTCATTCCCAATCTCGTAGAGACTGTGAGAGGCTACGCGAAGCAGGAGCGTGACGTCCTCACGCAGGTTACCGAGGCGCGCGCGAAGGCTACGCAAATACAGGTGAACGCTGATCAGCTCACTGACCCGGAAGCGCTGCGCAAGTTCCAGGAAGCACAGGCGCAGCTCTCCGGGGCGCTCGGCCGTTTGCTCGCGATCAGCGAGAACTACCCCGACTTGAAGTCAAACCAGAACTTCCTTTCGCTTCAGTCGCAGTTGGAGGGTACCGAAAACCGGATCGCGGTAGCGCGTCGCGACTATATCCAGGCGGTGCAGGCCTACAATACGGAAACGAGAACGTTCCCCGGCCGCCTGTGGGCGGCCGTCTATGGCGCCAAGCCGATGGCAACCTTCTCCACAACCGAGGAGAATCAGCGCCCGCCGCAAGTTAAGTTCTGACCGAGGCGCAAGATGGCGCTCCGCCGCCTCGCAGCTCTTATCCTCGTGTTGGTGGCGGGATTGAGCATTGCCTTTAACTCGACGGCGGAGCCTTCATTTCCAGCACTGACGGGACGTGTGGTCGATGAGGCGGGCGTGCTGGACCCAGCTGCGCGCTCCCGCATCGAGGACAAGCTCGAGCAGCTCGAGTCCAAGACCAGCACGCAGCTTGTAGTGGTCACCCTCAAGTCGCTGCAGGGCTACGACATCGCGGACTACGGCTATCGGCTCGGGCGTCACTGGGGGATTGGTCAGAAGAAGCTCAACAATGGTGCGCTCCTCATCGTCGCTCCGGCCGAACGGAAAGTGCGGATCGAAGTCGGGTACGGGTTGGAAGGAACGCTGACTGATGCAATCTCGCGGTTGATCATTGAGAACGCGATCCTTCCAAGGTTCAGGACCGGAGATTTTTCTGGCGGGATCGAACGTGGCGTCGACGACCTTGTCCAGGTGCTCTCGGGCGATGCGGAAGACTTCAAGCGGCGGGCCGCAAAACAACGCGATGAATCGAGCGAATCTGAAGATATGGTCTCCCTGTTGTTCGTGCTCTTGATCCTTGCCGTCTGGATCTTCCTCTTTATGCGAAGATCGCAGCGGCAAGACTATTCCGGAAGGCGACGGACCAGCGGATGGATTCCCATGGGCGGCGCCACGTACCCGGGAGGATGGTCTGGTGGTGGATGGTCCTCCGGTGGATCGGGTGGCGGCTTCTCGGGCGGTGGGGGATCGTTCGGTGGCGGCGGCGCGTCGGGGAGCTGGTGAGATGGCGACGGCGAGCCTTACAGCGGATGATCACGCGCGCATCAGAGAGGCGATCCGCAATGCCGAAGCCAAAACCGCCGGCGAGATCTATGTGGTGATCGCGCACGCGACGGACGAGTTCCATTATGTTCCGGTCATCTGGGCGGCGTTGGTGGCACTGCTGGTGCCTTGGCCGCTGTATCTGCTCACGCCGCTTTCGACACCGGCCATCCTGGTGATCCAGGCGGCCTGTTTCGCGGTAGCGGCTTGGGTTCTTTCTTATCCGTCGATCCGCCATCGGATCGTACCGGGCGCGATCGCCGCACACCGAGCCCGCAGGAATGCGTGCGAGCAGTTCTTGGCGCACGGGGTGCACCTGACACAAGCTCGAACCGGAGTCCTCATCTATCTGGCGTTGGCGGATCGGCGGGTCGAGATCGTTGCCGACGTTGGGATTCACAGCAAAGTCGGCGAAGCCGCCTGGGAGGAGCTCGCACGCGAGATCACGAGCGCGGCACGCAACGAGCAGTTGGTGGACGGGGTGTTGAGCGCGGTCCGCCGTGCCGGTGTTGTTCTCGCGGAGCACTTTCCGCCCAGAGACGACAATCCCAACGAGCTGTCCGATCGTGTCGTGGAAATCTAGCGGGCGCGAAACGCGTGTCACGACCAGCTTCGCTGCATGCCCGCCAGGAGCCAGATGAAGAAGGGCGTGCCGATCACGGCGGTGAGAATGCCGAGCGGAATCTCGACCGGCGCGGCGGTGCGGGCGAGCGTGTCGATGAACAGGAGATAGCCGCCGCCGAGCAGCGCCGAAGCCGGCAACAGCTTCGGGAAGTCCGGCCCGACCAGCGCGCGCGCCAGATGCGGCACCACCAACCCGACCCAGCCGATGATGCCGGAGGTGGCGACGCTCGCCGAGGTCACCAGCGTGGCGGCAGTGACGATCGCGATGCGGAGCGGTCCGGTCGCGACGCCGAGCGCGCGCGCCTCCTCGTCCGGCAACGACATCACGTTCATGCGCCAGCGCAGCGCCACCAGCACCAGCGTGCCGAGCGCGACCGGACCGAGCAGCGGCACGAGGTCGGGGGCGGTGGTCGAGGACAGGCTGCCGAGCAGCCAGAACGTCATGGCGGGCAGCTGGTTGTAGGGGTCGGCGAGGTACTTCACGAGACCGACTCCGGCGCCGAGCAGCGCTCCGACTACGACGCCGGTCAGGACCAGCACCAGGATCGGATCGCGCGCGCGCAGGATCGAGCCGATGACGTAGACTGCGGCGACTGCCGCGAGCCCGCCCGCGAACGCCAGCAGCTCGATTCCAATGACGCCGAGCGCGAAAAAGATGCCGAGTACGGCGCCGAGCGCCGCGCCCGAGGAAGCGCCGAGAATGTCGGGCGAGACCAGCGGATTGCGAAACAGTCCCTGGAACGCGGTGCCGGCGACCGCCAGCGCCGAGCCGACCAGCAGCGCTGCCACCACGCGCGGTCCGCGCACCAGCAGCACGACGTTCTCGACCGCCGGCGGAACGCCCGACGGATGCCCGAGCAGGCGCGACCACAACACGTCGGCAAGCTCGGCGAGGCTTACCGGGTATCGTCCGACCGTGAACGCCACGATCAGTCCGGCCGCCAGAACGGCGACCGCGATCGAAAGACCGGGGAGGGCGGAGCCCTTCATGGTCCTGCCGCCGTACGGCTCTCACGATTGTCGCCCCCGCGCAGGCGGGGACCCATACGTCGTGTCATGTCACTCTCGCGCGGTTCGAGTTGCACGTGACTCTACCCGACCTTATTCGCCGTGCCAGGGGTTATGGGTCCCCGCCTGCGCGCTACGGCATGCACGCATCTTCGCAAACACGAAAGTGATCTGGGGCACGAGCAGTGCCGCGGCGTCACCTCCCCCTGAAAGGGGGAGGTCGCCGAGCGAAGCGAGGCGGGTGGGGATCGCAATCCCGCAGGTTGATCCCCACCCGACCGCCTTCGCTGACGCTCGGCGGCCGACCTCCCCCTTTCAGGGGGAGGTATCTCCGCGGCCAGGTTCATCCGCATCAATGACATCGAGCATGCGGAAATGCGTGCATGCCTTAGCGCGCAGGCGGGGACAACAACAGAGAGGATTAATCCCGGCCCGCCAGCACGCGATCGATCTGCGCGTCACTCAGCGGCACATGATAGAAGCGCTGATAGAAGTCGCGGGTGAGCGCACGCAAATCTTCCGGGAACCGGTCCGGATAGAGAATCTTTGCGAGCCACCACAGCCCGATCAGCCGGTTGACCGACGGCGGGAAATCGACCCAGCCGAACGGCAGCTTGGGGGACAGGTGCACGCGCTTTGCGCGCACCGCAGCAACCGGCGACCAGGCCGGATCGCCATAGACATTCGCCGCGAAATCCCGATCGATTGTGATGATCACATCCGGATTCCAGAGCAGCACCTGCTCGATCGAGACGTTGGACAGACCGCCCCGTGTGCCGCCTGCCACGTTCTGTGCCAGGAGCTCGATGGTCTCGACATTGATCGAGCCGCCCAAGCCGGTCTCGAGCCCGCGCGGGCCGCGCGCGTAGTAGACGCGAGGCCGCTGCTCCCGCGGGATCGCGGCGATGCGGCCGGTGATCGTTTTCACCGCGTCTTCGGCATAGGTAGCCATCGCGGCGCCATCGTCCGGCCTGGCGATGAGCTGACCGAGGATACGATAAGCGTTAGGGGTGCCGTCGAAGCGGCCGTCGAGCAGCGCATAAGGAATGCCGGTCTGCTCCTGGACCCGATCGGCCAGCGAGATGTAAGTCGCATTCACGCTGCCGATGTCGAGAATGAGGTCAGGCTTGAGCGCCAGCACCACCTCGAGATTGGCGGTGTTGCCGCGGCCGGTGATGCGCCCGACCTCGGGCCTCGCGCCGACATCGGGCAGCAGGAACTCACGTTCCTCCGGACGATTGGCGCGCGGCCAGCCGAGCAAGAGCTCGGGCGCCAGCGTGTAGACCATGATCGCGGCCGGCGGGCCGGCGGGAAAAATGCGCTCGACCCGCGCCGGCACCGGCACTGCGCGGCCGGCGCCATCGGTGACGCTCGCAGCGCGCGCTGGGCGCGAAGCCAGCAGCACTGTCGAGAGCGTGGCTGAAAATCCGGTGAGGACCGCGCGCCGATCAAGCGCCATCACACGCCCACCATGACGTCGGAAGCTTTGATAACCGCCCAGGCCTCGTCGCCGCTCTTGAGATCGAGATCGGCGACCGCATCATTGGTGATCGACGCGGAGATCATGACGCCATGACCGATATCGATGCGGACATGCGATGTGGTGGCGCCCGTCTTGACCTCGACGATCTTGCCCTTGAGTTGGTTGCGCGCGCTCAGCTTCTTCATCGGCGACTCCCTTGTTGCGGATATCACATGAGGGCTCTGTAGTCGACGGCAGCGAAGTATACTACCGAATATAACGCATGCCGAGCAGGCAGACAGCCCGACGGAGCAGGTTCGCTCGCGCCTCGCCTGCGGCACCTGGCGAAATCCTGAGCCTCTCAGTCGCGCCCGCTCTCGAGGCCGTAGGCCTCGACAACACTTGGTTGGATGATGCGGGCGTGCAGGGTCAGCAGGACCAGCTGAGCGTCGAGGCCTTCGCCGGATGGCAGCGCCGCCTCGATCCGGTGTTCGACCGCGCGCGCGCGCTCGTCGCCGTTGGCGCCGGAAAACGCGTCGGCGCCGATCATGCAGTAGCCGATTATTTCGGCGGCAGCGCGATAGGATTGCGCTGTCGGATCGTTATTGCCGGCATCGTCCTTGAGCAAGTTCACGGCGGTGAGCTTCACCGCCTCGGGTACCAGCGCCGGATGGATGTCGATCGAACGCAAGGCTTGGTCGAATTGCCGCAGGTCGGAGGAGCGGCCGAACCTGCCCATGAAGCCGAATGACGAGAGGCGCCGGGCCATACGATCCCCTATCGCTTGGCGCGGACCGGAATCGACAGGCTGGTGACCTTGTCGGAACGCGAGCGGGTGGCTCGCAGCGAGGCTTCGAGGTCGTGCAGCCTTGCTTCCGCGGCCACGGTGGCGTCGCTCTCGATCGCTCGGTAGCTCGCCACCAGCTTCCGGCCGAAGCTCGTGAGCGTCGCGCCGCCGCCGCTCCTGCCGCCCGGCTGCGTGGTCACCACCGGCTCGCGGAAGCAGCGATTGACGTCATCGATGAGAAGCCACGCCCGCCGGTACGACATTCCGAGCGCGCGTCCGGCCTCCGAGATCGATCCGCCCTTGTCGATCGCTTCGAGCAGCCGGATCTTGCCCGGGCCGATCGCCCGATTGGGTCCGAAGTCGACCCGCAGTGTCAGTCTGGTCCGGCCCATGGTCCCACCGCAGCGCGCGTGCAGTGGCGAGGTTAGCACCGGCCAGGATGCTTGCAACGCTGGCGTCGCGATATCCGAGACGATTGCAAGGTCGTAGAGCCAGTCTCGGGGGCCAAGGAAGGCGCCAAGTTGCTTGGTGCATTGAAAAGGGGCTCCTCACGCCCCCGGCACGTTGGCATTAGGGAAGAACAGCTGCTGCCCTTCGATCTTGTACGCGGCGATCGTCTTCTGGCCTTCGTCGGAAACGAGCCAGTCGATGAAAGCCTGGCCGAGCTCCTTCTTCACGTGCGGATGCTTCACCGGGTTCACTAGGATAACCCCGTATTGGTTGAACAGCCGTTTGTCGCCCTCGACCGCGATGCCGAGCTCGCCACGGTTCTTGAACGAGACCCAGGTGCCGCGGTCGGAGAGCACGTAGGCATTCGAGGCCGACGCAGTGTTGAGCGCGGCGCCCATGCCCTGGCCGATCTCCTTGTACCAGGGGCCTTTCTCCTTCGCGATGTCGATGCCGGCGGCCTTCCAGAGTTTGAGCTCGGCGATGTGCGTGCCGGAGCGGTCGCCCCGGGAGATGAACGGTGCCGCCTTGGCCTTGATGGCCTGCAGCGCTTGCGTGATGTCCTTGCTGTCCTTGATGCCGGCGGGGTCGCTTGCCGGTCCGATCAGGACGAAGTCGTTGTACATCACCGGATAGCGTTTCACACCGAAGCCCTCGGCGACGAATTTCTCCTCCAACGACTTGGCATGCACGAACGCAACGTCGGCGTCGCCGCGGCGGGCGGTGTCGAGCGCCTGGCCGGTGCCCTGAGCAACGACGCGCACCTCGATGCCGGTTTTCGCCTTGAACGCCGGCAGGATATGCTCGAACAGGCCCGAGTCCTGAGTCGAGGTGGTCGAGGCGACGACGATCGATTTGTCCCGCGCCGGCGCCGCCGATGTGCCGAGAGCAAGCGCGAGTCCGACGCTGAGGATGGCGAGACGGCGAGTGGGCATGGGGGCCTCCGCTTCGTTCCAGATCACACCAGGAGGTCGCCGGCGATGAACCGGAACGCCTCCGGCGTTTGGGGCTCGTTGAAGAAGGCTGCAGCGTCCGCGGTCTCGACGATGCTGCCGCGGTGCAGGAAGAGAATGTCGCCGGCGATCCGGCGCGCTTCGCCGAGATCGTGCGTCGACATCACCACCTTGATGCCGCGCGCCGACACCGTGCGGATCACATCCTCGATCGCCTTGGTGGCGGCGGGATCGAGGCTCGCCGTCGGCTCGTCGAGAAACAGCACCTGCGGCTCCTTGGCGAGCGCGCGCGCGAGCGCGAGCCGCTGCTGCTCGCCACCCGAGAGCTTGCGCGCGGGACGCGCGCCGCGGCCGCCGAGGCCAACGAGCGCAAGCAATTCCTCGACCCGCGCGTTGCGGGCACTGCGCGGCACGCCCGCGGCCTTGAGCGCATAGTGGAGGTTGCCGCCGGCGCTGCGGCGGAGCATTGCGGGCCGCTGGAACACGATCGCGCGGCGTTTGGGCGGCACATCGCCGCGACCGCCCCAGGTCACGCGCCCCTGTGTCGGCGTGACGAGCCCCATCGCGATGCGCAGCAGCGTGGTCTTGCCGGAGCCATTGGGGCCGATCAGCACGGTCGGCGCGCCCGGCGTGAGCGTCGCCGAAACGCCGTCGAGAATCGTCACGCCACGCACCGCCAAGGAGACGGCGTCGAGCACGATCGGCAGATCGGCGATGGGCGCGTGCATGCTCATCCCACCAGGCGTTCGCCGGCGCGTCGCACGCCCCAGGCGGCCGCGTTCACCAGCATCACGATGACGATGAGCACCAGGCCCAATCCCATGGCGAGCACCAGATCGCCCTTCGAGGTTTCGAGCGCGATCGCAGTCGTCATGGTGCGGGTATAGCCGTCGATGTTGCCGCCAACGATGATCACGGCGCCGACTTCCGCGGCGGCACGGCCAAAGCCCGCGAGCAGCGTCGTCACCAGGCTGAAGCGTGCATCCCAGATGAGCGTCGCGACCCGTCCAACGGGGCCAACCGCCATGGCGGCGAGCTCGTCGCGATATTCGACCCACAGGTCCTCAATGGTCTGGCGCGCCAGTGCCGCCATGATGGGCGCGATCAGGATCGTCTGCGCGATCACCATCGCGGTCGGCGTGAACAGCAGGCCCCAGGCGCCGAGCGGGCCCGAGCGCGAGAGCAGAAGGTAGACCGCGAGACCGACCACCACCGGCGGCAGGCCCATCAGGGCATTCATGATCACGATCACGAGGTCGCGGCCGGGAAACCGGGTGAGCGCGATGAGCGCGCCAAAGGGCAGACCGATCGCGAGGGCAGCGAGCGTTGCCGACAGACTCACCAGAAGTGACAATTGGACGATGGCGACGAGGGCCGGATCGCCAGACAGGACAAGCGACAGTGCGGATACGTCTTGCGGCATCGGTAACTCCGCTGCATTTCTGTTGCATTCAATTCCGAAATGGTCAAATCTCGAATACGGTTCATATATTTTCAGGAAAATTCAGCGTGGCCGATCTGCTTACCACGGAAGAAGCCGCCACTTACCTGCGGCTTTCGGAACGCAAGCTTTACGAGCTGGTGGCGAATGGCGCGGTGCCCTGCACCAAGGTCACCGGTAAATGGTTGTTCCCAAAAGCCGCGCTCAACCGCTGGCTGGCGGCCGGCTTGTCCGACCCGTCGGCGCTGGAGCGCCCGGCGTCGCCACCGATCGTCGGCGGCAGCCATGACCCGCTCCTCGAATGGGCACTGCTCGAGAGTGGCTCGCAACTCGCGAGCCTGCCCGAGGGGAGCGAGGCCGGTCTAACTCGGCTCACGCGCGGCGAAGTGACGATGGCCGCCCTCCATCTGCATCGGCTCGACGGCGATGACGAGGTTGCGAACGCCGACGCCATTGCCGATGCGCCGGGGCTGCACGACGCGGTGCTGATCGGGTTCGCGCAGCGCGAGCAGGGGCTGGTCGTCGCGCCCGGCAATCCGCTCGCACTCGAAGACATCGCCGCGATTGCGGCGAAACGTGCCCGGCTCGCGCAGCGGCCGCAGGGCGCCGGCGCGCAGCTCCTCTTGCTCGGGCTTTTGCGGCGCGCCGGGCTGACGCTCGACGGGCTGGCGACCATCAAACCGGTCTGCCAGACCGATTCGGACCTTGCCCAGGCGGTGCGTTCCGGCCGTGCCGACTGCGGCATAGCCACGCGCTCGGTAACAACGTCGGCGGGCTTGAGCTTCGTGCCGCTGACCTGGGAGCGCTTCGACCTGGCGCTGCGCCAGCGCGACTATTTCCAGGCCGGCCCGCAGGCGCTGTTCAGGTTCCTGCGCACGGCGGCGTTTCGCGAGCGCGCCGCCGAGCTCGGCGGCTACGACCTGGCCGACACCGGCGCGGTACGGAAGGTCAATTGAGGGTGGCCAGCGGGGCCCGACGGGTTGCCTCTGGGCACCTCCTGACTATAGTGCGCGCTCTCCCGACGCCTGGAGGGATGGCCGAGTGGCTGAAGGCGCACGCTTGGAAAGCGTGTATACGGGAAACCGTATCGTGGGTTCGAATCCCACTCCCTCCGCCACCCCCAAGCGAGAGGAACATCCAACATTCTCTGAATGGATGCACGACCGTCAGCTGTTGCTTCACAACTGCCTTGAAGAGGTAGATGGTTGGGACGGACGAGCGTGCCCACGCCATGGGGCCATTCCGAAGCGCTCTGTGAGAAATTCGAGGAAGGCTTTGACCCGCGGCGTACGTTGACGGCTCGGATGACAAACCGCCCATAAGGGAAAGCTCTCCGGCTCCTGCCATTCCTCGAGGATTGGTATAAGCAAGCCGTCCCGAATGGCTTGCGCGACGATGATGTCGCCGAAGCGTATGATCCCTATCCCGGCGATCGCTAACCTGAGCAGCATGTGCGCACTGTCCGCGACGATAGCACCTCCGACTTCGACGTGGACCGGTTCGCCGCGAAAGTTGAATGCCCAAGTTCGCGATCCGGGAATATGGCTCAGGGTCAGGCACGCATGTTGCGCCAGATCGAATGGATGTGAAGGTCGGCCGTGCCGCGCGAGATAGGCTGGGCTGGCGCACACAACCTGCGTCAGGTCGGCGATCTTGCGTGTGATGAACGAAGACTTTCCGAGCGGGCCGACTTGCAGCGCAACGTCAATGTTGTCGTCGATCAGGTCAACCGCGCGATTAGTCACAAAAAACTCGAACGAAATGCCGGGGTAACGGGACATAAAGTCCGGCAGTGCGACCGCGAGGTGATCAACGGCGAACGTTGGGAAGACATGCACCCGCAGATGACCTTGCGGCCGGCGTCGGGCAGCTGCGACTTCGGATTCCGCTGAGTCTATCGCTTCGAGAATCTTGCGCGAACGTTCAAGGAAGGTCTCGCCCTCGGCAGTCAGCACCAGCCGTCTTGTCGTGCGATTGATCAGGCGTGTTCCCAGGCGGGATTCGAGCCGCGTGATGAGCTTCGAAACCGCCGAAGGCGACAACCCAAGGTCTTCCGCTGCGGCAGCGAAGGTCCCGCGCTCGACCACCCGCGTGAAGACCCTCATATCAACAGCGGAATCAGCCATTCGTGAACCGATTTCACGAGTGAAGGTGCCGAATTGCTGTTTACCCAGGGTCTGGCCAATCGGCAAGGTGGCGGGGCATCAGTGTGGAGGACGCCATGAGCAAACGGCTTCGCAGCATCGCGACCGCAGTTGCAACGGCGGTGGGCATTGGGTTGGCACCAGTCGAGGGAGTTGCCGTGACAGACAATGACATTGTCGGAACATGGGAGTGGATGTCGGTTGATAACATTGCTTCCGACGGCACACGGACGCAGCCGTTTGGCCCCAAACCGAGCGGCTATCTCAGCTTTGGTTCGGGCGGGCGCTTCCTGTGGCTGATCACGCGACCTGGCTGCGCAAAGTTCGCGAGCGGCCGACGCGACCAGGGTACGGCCGAAGAGAATAAGGCGACGGTGCAGGGGAGCCTGGCCTATTGTGGGACCTATTCGGTCAACAACGAGACGCTGATCCTGAAGATTGAAGCCAGCACCTATCCCAATGAGGAAGGCGCCGAACAGAAGCGGAGCTTTGTGCTCAGAGGCGACGAGCTCACGTGGAAAAATCCGACTGTCTCGACCGGCGCGGCGGGAATTGCGCGGCTGCGGCGCGTGCACTGAGGAGCGGAGGGCCCGCGCAATGAAGCTCTCGCGCCGAGACGTCCTCCGATTGTCTGGGGCTTCGGTCTTTTCAGTGGCCGCACATTCGGTGCGCGCGCAGTCCTACCCAACGCGACCAGTCCGGTGGATCGTGCCATTCCCGGCCGGCGGACCGAGCGACGTCCTCGCGCGACTGATTGGTCAATCACTCTCCGAGCGCCTTGCGCAGCCGTTCGTGATCGAGAACAGAGTCGGCGCGAGCGGCAATATCGGAACGCGAGCTGTGGTCAGCGCGCCGCCCGATGGTCATACGCTTTTGTTCGTTGCTGCGCCGAACGCGATCAACGCGGCGCTGCACACGAATCTTGATTTCGATTTCATGCGCGACATCGCACCGGTTGCCAGTATCGCCCGTGGGGCTCTCGTAATGCTGGTTACTCCGTCTTTTCCGGCCGCGACTATTCGAGACTTCATCGAGTATGCCAAAGCCGATCCCGGCAAGATCACCATTGCGTCTCCTGGCAACGGTACGCCGCCCCACGTGGCTGGTGAGTTATTCAGAATCATGGCCGGAATCGACATGCTGCACGTACCATATCGTGGCGTCGCGCCGGCGATAACCGATCTCCTCGGCGGCCAGGTTCATGTCCTTTTCGACGCCGTACCCTCCTCGATCGGAAATCTGCGGGCGGGAAAGCTCCGCGCGCTGGGCGTGACGACGGTGGAACGCGTCGCCCTATTGCCGGACACGCCCTCGCTCGGCGAATTTCTTCCCGGCTATGAGGCAAGCACGTGGTTTGGGGCCGGTGCACCAAAAACGACACCGGCAAACGTCGTTGCGAAGCTCAATGCCACGATTAATCTAATCCTAGCCGAGCCGGCAACTAAGGCGCGCCTCGCCGAACTGGGCGCGGCTGTGTTTACCAGCTCACCCGCGGAATTTGCTGAATTCATATCGACTGAAATCCTGAAGTGGGGAAAGTCGTCAGACTCGCGGGCATCAGACCGGATTGACGGCCGTCGTTCGGCCAGCGCGAAAGCGGACGAGCGGTGGAGAATGTTGGATGCCAGTTGCTCTCCCTCCGCCAATTAATTTTTTGTCCAGCCTGGACACATAGGTGACAGATCGTACCTTAGACATAGGTGACAACCTCGGGCCGAACGGGTGTGCATTTGTCACACTCCAGGAGGCTCGCGAACGAGCGCTTGAGTGCCGGCGTCAAGGTGAGCGAGGCATTGATGCAATTGAGGCTCGACGCCAAGCCAAGCAGCAATCCTTGTTCGAGAAGGGCCAGACGAGAATGAGCTGCGCAAGCCGCAGAAGCGGATATTTGGCACTCGTCTTCTGGGCGCCTGACTCAGAATAGACAAAAAGCGCGAGGGGTGGGACAGCCCAAAGACCAATGCGGCCACGAGAACGTAGAAGCACTCGACGGTCATCCGGCAATTATCGAGCGCGGGCGGCTGCAATGGTGATGTCGCCGGCTGACTGGCTGGCTGCAGAATGCGACTCGAATTGGCTTCTTCGCAGTCATACCGCTCGTCTGAATTATGATCGCGACCGCGATCGATGAGGCACCGTGCCGGAGGTCTTGCTCATGAAGTTGCCTTCGTCATATCGGCAACCGCTATGGTGAAAATGATGCCAAGCGGGAAACCGTGAGCGGCGCCATGCTCGGCGGTGTCCGGGCTACGAGCGTGATGGCGCTGCCCGAACATCTAGACGTGAGCCGGAGCGCGCGAACGATAGCCAACCACGAGCTTTTATCGTTGAAGGGGCGACATCGGCCAATAGAGCACGGCTTGACGTATAGCTTCAGTTTGCAACCAAGCGGATCTGTAAGTTGCCCGCTCAAGCCACAAGTTGATTTAATGAGTCCGCAATATAGATTACAAGGTAGGTTGAATCGACCAAACTGTGGCCAAGTTACATTCAAATTAACTTGGATCTTCGTAAGGACTGATGGATTGCCCGTGTTGGTTGGTTGTCGGTTGTTGGCTGGGTTGACGGACCGACACTCGAATGAGAGCGATCTGAAGCGAATGTTCACATCTGACACTCGCAATATGTCGGCATTTCCCTCTGGATTTCCGCTGATGAGGGATCGCTGGGTTTGCGGTAGCCGGTGCTCGTTTACCTCGATCCGCATTGCGCGATGCGCACTACGAGCTTGATGGCTAACTAATAGCCGTGCCCGATCATGTCACAGGTCGGAGCATTGCAGATGAGCCTGTCGCGTCCAGGTGATACTGGTCTTTCGAGATTCAAATTGCGGACTGGGAGCATTCTAGATGAGCCTGTCGCGTCCAGGTGATAGCAGTCCTCCGGTTGCTATCGTCGGAATTGGCTGTCGCTTTCCTGGTGGCGTTACTGGCGTCGAGGAATTGTGGAAGCTCTTAACGGACGGGCGTGATGTCATCACAGATATTCCGCGATCGCGCATAGATCTTCACCGGTTCTTCGAAGCGCGCCAAGGCGTACCGGGCAAAATGGCCACGCGGTGGGGCGGTTTTCTCGACGATATCGAGAAGTTCGATGCCGAGTTCTTCCGCATCTCGCCGCGGGAAGCGGAAAGGATCGACCCACAGCATAGATTGCTTCTCGAGGTGGCGTGGGAAGCGCTGGAAGACGCTGGGCTGGATCTGGCGCGGCTGAATGGCGCGCCCGTAGGCGTCTTTATCGGGCAGTGGATCAGCGATTTCGAAAATCGAGTTTTCGCCGATCCGAAGGAGATCGATTTCTACCTAACGCAAGGAACTGGCCGCTATGCCGGTTCCGGTCGGCTGTCATATGCGCTTGGTCTTCGTGGACCGAGCCTGACGATCGATACCGCGTGCTCGTCATCGCTAGTGGCAGTCCATCTCGCGGTGCAAAGCCTCCGCAGAGGCGAGAGCATCCTGGGCTTGGCGGGTGGCGTGAATGTCATATTGCAGCCGCAGATCAGCATCGCCTATTCACAAAGTGGAATGATGGCCGCGGATGGTCGTTGCAAATTTGGCGACGCTCGCGCGGATGGTTATGTGAGGAGCGAAGGCGTCGGCTTGGTGTTGCTCAAGCTGCTGGATCGGGCGCTGGCGGACGGCGACCGGATTTATGCCGTGATCCGCGGCAGTGCGATCAACAATGATGGCTGCAGTAGCGGAAGCATGGGAAGCCCGAGTCGCGTCGGGCAGGAAGAGCTGCTGCGTATGGCTTATCGGGACGCAGCAATTGCGCCCAGCGCGGTGAGTTATGTCGAGGCGCACGGAACCGGCACCCGCGCCGGGGATCCGGTCGAGGTGGATGCAATCGCTTCCGTGCTGGGCACGAACCGTCCTCCAGATCGTCCGATCTATCTTGGCTCTATCAAGACCAATATCGGGCATTGCGAAGGGGCCGCCGGCGTAGCAGGCCTGATCAAGGCCGCACTGATATTGGAAAGGGGGGAAATTCCTCCAAGCTTGCACTGCGATGTACCGAACCCGGCAATAGCCTGGGCGGATCGACAGTGCGAAATCGTACGAGCCGCGAGGTCTTGGTCGGCGGCCGGCAGCCAGCTGATCGCTGGCGTGAGCGCGTTCGGCATTAGCGGCACCAACGCGCACGTTGTGCTCGAACCCGCGCAGAAAACGATATCGTCCAAAATCGGAGCGCGGAGCTACGACCACCATGTGCTCCCGCTTTCGACACGCAGTGACGCCGCTCTCCGCCAATTGGCGCAGAGATACGTTGAACTCCTCCGCAGCAATGCCGAACTTTCACTGGAGGATTTATGCTGGAGCGCGGCAACCCGTCGCACCGCACTTAGCCATCGTGTCGGCTTCGTCGCCGCGCGCCGGGAGGACATGGTCGAGGCGCTGCAGAGCTTCGCGCATGGCGAACCGGCGTTGGCTGAAGGCGTAGTCGCCTCTGAGACGCCGCCGAAAATTGCTTTAGTTTGTCCCGGGCAGGGCGGTCAATGGACTGGTATGGCTCGCCGGCTCATGGCGGACGAGCCAGAGTTTCTGTCTGCTCTCGAGACGTGCGATCGGGCGGCTCGAAATCATGTGCCTTGGTCGATCATTGAGCAACTCGCCGCAAGTCCTGGGTCTGGCGCGTTCCTGCTTGATCGGATCGACGTGATCCAGCCGACGTTGGTTGCGCTTGCCATCGCGTACGCGAGGCTTTGGCTTTCGTACGGCATCCGACCCGATGCGGTTGTTGGGCACAGCATGGGCGAGATTGCTGCCGCGTGCATTGCGGGCGTGTTGACTGTCCCTGACGCCATGCGCATCGCGTGCCATCGCAGTGAATTGATGCGAAGTGTTAGAGGCCAGGGCGCCATGGCCCTCGTCGATCTTCCGCGCGACGAGGTCGCCACCCGTTTGTCCCGTCTGGGCGATCGTGTTGCAGTGGCGGCAAGCAATAGCCCTCGTTCGAGCGTGATTTCCGGGGACCCCGAATTGGTTCATCGGATGCTGACCGAACTGGAGCATGAGAAGGTATTTTGCCGACCGGTGAATGTCGATGTTGCCTCCCATAGCCGGCAGATGGAGCCGCTCGCTGTTCAACTCTCGTCGTATCTGGATGGCCTGGAAGCCAGGCCGTCCAGCGTTCCAATCTATTCAACGGTTTTTGGTCGCCGGGCCGACGGGCTTCAGTTCGACGCTAAGTATTGGGGCCGTAACCTGCGCGAGCCTGTGCTGTTTGCCGACGCGATCAGCGAAATTTTGGGCGATGGCATCACCAGCTTTGTTGAGCTCGGGCCGCATCCGATCCTTACGCCGGCGGTGGAGCAGACCGCACAATCACTTGGGCTGCGTGCAACGGTGGTCGCGACCACCAAGCGGGACGAGCCGGAACGGGCGAGTGTCCTCGTCTCGCTTAGCCGACTGTGGGCGACCGGACACGCAGTGAACTGGCAAGGCGTTATGCCGGGACGTGGCAATTTCGTGCCGCTTCCATCCTATCCTTGGCAAAAGAAGCGACACTGGACGCCGGCCGCCGACATTAGTCCGTTAGTGCCGAGCGCAGAGCGTGTGAAAAGACCTGACGAGGAATCCCTCGGTTGGATCTATTCCCTGCGTTGGGAGGAGTTACCGACCACGGGGCCTGGTCGTGCACGCGAAGGCGACGCGAGCTGGCTCGTCGTGTCTGCTGATTCGGGTTCGAGGTCCGTCCTTGCGAACGCGTTCGCCTCGGCCGGCATTCGTGCCGACATAGCCGCGCTCGATCAAATTGAACGCGCCATCGAAGGATGGACCAGCAGCGCGAGAAGCGGAATCGTTGTTGTCGCGCCCGACAATGGCGACGCGCCATATCTTCCAGTTCGTCTGCTGCAGGCTGCTCTCAAAATTGCTGCCCCACCGCGGCTCTGGTTTATTACGCGGGGGGCTCACAATGTCTCCGCCACTCAGCGCTTACGCGTGTCGGTAGATCAAGCGGCGCTCTGGGGCGCTGCCAGGGTTGTCGCCGAGGAACATCCGGATTGCTGGGGTGGGCTCATTGATCTCGACCCGACGAGTTCAATTGCCGATGCCGCCGCACAAGTTCTCCAGCACATCGTGTCACCCGACGGTGAAGACCAGATCGCTTTCCGTTCCGGTCGGCGCTACGCGTTGCGACTCATGCCAGTTGATGACGGCGACATCCAGCCGACCGCATTCACATGGCGTTCGGACGCGACTTATTTGATCTCGGGTGGGCTTGGGGACGTCGGCCTGCATACCGCGCGGGAGATGGCTGCACGCGGTGCGCGGCGTTTGGTGCTGTTGAATCGGACGCCGTTGCCGCCGCGCGGAGAATGGGGGAAAGTCGATTTCCAGACGTCAATCGGCAAGCGCGTCGCCGCCGTTCGTGAGCTCGAGCGCGCCGGCGTGTCGGTGCATGCCGCAACGATCGATGTAGGCGACGAGGAGCAGGTTCGAGCTTTTCTCGATCGCTATACAGCGGAAGGCTGGCCGCCGATTCGAGGTGTGATCCACGCGGCCGGCTTACTCGATAATCGTCTAGCGAGTCTTTTCAACCGGGAGGCCTTCGACTCGGCGCTGGCTGCGAAACTGGGCGGCGCAAGAATCCTGGACCGGCTTCTGCCCGATCTGGATCTGTTCGTGTTGTGCTCGTCGACGGGGGCGTTCCTGGCGCAACCGGGCCAGGCCAACTATGCGGCCGCCAATGCGGGTCTGGACGCTCTCGCGCGGGATCGCTGGGCGAGGGGATTGCCCGCCTTGAGCATCGGATGGGGCGTTTGGGCTGGCACTGGCCTCGTAAGGGGCGACGCCGGCCAGAAGAACGTTGCCGAACTCCAAAGACAGGGCATCGGTTCGTTTTCGCCCGAACACGGCCGTCAGATGTTCAATTGGCTTCTGGGCTGTGCAGCGCCGACCGTTGCTGTGCTTCCAATCGATTGGCGCATCTATGCGCGCGCGCGTGCTGGGCGCGATCTCCCACTCTTCAAGCACCTGCTTCGCTCTGATCAAGCCAGCACGACCGGGAAGGAAATCGTTCAGCGACTTGGCGCTTTGCACGGTAAAGAGCGGCAGCGATTGCTCGATGGCATTGTAAGGGACGCAGTTGGAAAAGTTCTCAAGATATCCCCCTCGCGGCTCGACCCCCGCAAAGTTTTTGGTGACTTGGGGTTGAATTCCCTCATGGCGATGGAGCTGCGAAACCATCTCGAGACCGCATTGGCTCGATCGCTCCCGGCCACCTTGGTGTGGAATTATCCGACGGTTGACGCGCTGTCGATGCATTTGGCCGCAATAGAACTGTCATCCGTCGCCAGTGAAGCGAAGGCTTTATCGACCGACGAACCAGCACCCGACCTCGTTCACGCGGCGGATCTTTCTGACGAAGATGCGATCGCGGCCCTCCGTCGCGAGGGCATGAGGCGCTGATGAGCGAGCAAATGCCACTCAAGACCCTTTCGTCGGTCAAGCTTGCTCTGATGGCGAGAGACGCGCGCATCAAGGCCGGTCCGATCTTGCGGGCTGACCCGATCGCGGTTGTGGGCATGGCCTGCCGGGTCCCCGGCGCCGGGAGTTCAGTTGAGGAATTCTGGGAGCTCTTGCGCGACGGACGCGATGCTATCCGAGACATACCCGCCGACCGCTGGAACAGCGACGAGTGGTTCGCGACGGATTTGGCGGCCCCCGCAAAGGCGGTGACGAAATCAGGCGGATTTCTGGATCAGATTGATGGATTCGACGCGGACTATTTCGGCATCCTTCCGCGCGAGGCCGAGCGGATGGATCCGCAGCAGCGCCTCTTCCTCGAGGTCGCGATTGAAGCTCTCGACGACGCCGGCCTGCCGCACAAGGACCTGCGCGGCAGTCGCACCGGCGTCTTCGTCGCGAGCTACCATAATGACTACGCCCAGCTTCAATACGCGGATCCGGAGACGATCGACCCAAGGACCCTGACTGGAACGTTGCATAGTGTCCTGGTCAATCGCTTGTCTTACCTGCTCGACCTGCACGGCCCAAGCATGTCGATCGATACCGCGTGCTCGTCCTCACTGGTAGCCGTGCACTTGGCGTGTCAAAGCCTGCGGCTGGGTGAATCGGACGTGGCCATTGCCGGCGGCGTGTCGTTGATGGTCGCGCCTGAACTCATGGTCGCCATGTCCAAGGTTGGCTTTATGTCGCCGGACGGGCGCAGCAAGGCGTTCGACGCACAGGCAGACGGATTCGGGCGCGGCGAGGGCTGTGCTGTTATTGTGCTCAAGCGCCTCTCGGACGCGATTGCTGACAACGACCGCATCCTCGCTGTCGTGCGTGGCTCAGCTGTCAATCAGGATGGCCATTCGACGCTGCTGGCGGCGCCGAACGGCCTGGCTCAGGAGCGGTTAATTCGGGAAGCGCTGCTGAATGCACAACTGGAGCCTTGGCGAGTGAGCTATGTCGAGGCTCACGGCACCGGTACAGCGCTGGGCGATCCAATCGAGGTCGAGGCCATCGCGGCGACCTTCGGTAAGCCACATGCTGAAGCCGGTCTTTGTCGCCTCGGATCCGTCAAGGCAAACATCGGCCACCTCGAAGCGGCCGCCGGTGTGATTGGGATGGTCAAAGCAATGTTGGCCTTGCGCCATGATGCCATCCCGCCGCAAGTGCATTTTACCAAGCTCAGCCCACACATCTCGCTGGCCGGGACCCGCCTTGAAGTTCCCACTCGCCTGATCGAATGGCCGGCCGGACCGACGCCACGTTGCGCGGCGGTGAGCTCGTTTGGCGTGGGAGGCACAAATGCCCATGTGATCGTCGAAGAGGCACCCACTATATCCGTGCCGTATTCTTCGCATCCAGATGCGCCCTACGTTCTGCCGATCTCGGCAAAAAGTCGTTCCGCTCTCGAGGAGATGGCGGACTCGTGGGAAACATTCCTCACGCGCAGCGATTCGACAGCCGTCGACCTCTGCTACACAGCTGCCAACCGGCGATCGCACCATGACCATAGGCTTGCCGTTGTCGGACGCTCGAAGGAGGAGCTTGCGGCCCGGCTGCGAGACAGACTCTTGCCCGGGGCCGTGCGTGAGCGATCGGCCCTTGTTCCTCCGCGCATTGCCTTCGTTTTCAGCGGGCAGGGACCGCAATGGTACGGCATGGGACGCGAGTTGCTTGCCCGCGAGAAGATTTTCAGTGATGTGGTCCATGAATGCGACGCCCTTCTGCGTTCACTCTCGGGTTGGTCGCTGCTCGAGGAATTATCACGGCCGCAGGATCAGTCTCGGCTTGACCATACAGAAATCGCACAGCCTGCGCTGTTCGCTCTCCAAGCAGGAATTGCCGCACTCTGGAAATCCTGGGGAGTATCTCCCGATGCCGTAGTTGGCCACAGCGTCGGCGAGATTGCGGCGCTGCACGTGGCGGGAGCGTTGGATATCGCTGAAGCAATCCGGGTGGTCTGGCACCGCGGCCGCATTATGCAGCGTGCTAGCTCACTCGGCAGGATGGCGGCGGTGGAACTCTCCGAGTCGGAGGCCAACACCCTCCTGGTCGCGCACCGGAGCAGCATAAGTTTGGCGGCGGTCAACGCGCCGCGTCGCGTGGTGTTTTCGGGGCAGCCCGAGGCCTTGAAGGAGGTGCTTGCCGAGCTGACGGAGCGGGGGATCGGCCACACCATGCTGCCGGTGCAGTACGCATTCCACAGCGCCCAAATGGCCCCACTTCAGAAACAACTCGTCGAAACGCTGGGCCAATACAGGCTATCGAGCCTACGATCGCCGTTTACTCCACTGTAAACGGTGATCGTATGGGCAATACGGTCCCTGATGCGACTTACTTCGGCCGAAACGTGCGCGACCCGGTACGCTTCGCCAGCGCCGTGCGCGCGATGATGGCAGATGGCTTAGATGCTTTTGTTGAGATCGCGCCACATCCGGTACTCTCGAGCGCGATCGTCGAGTGTGCGCCCGAGGGGCTTATACCGTTCGTTTTGCCATCGCTGCGACGGGGACGGTCGGAACATGAGACGATCCTGACAGCCTGCGCCGGACTTTTCATGGCTGGATTGGATATTGCGTGGAAGGAAATTCAACCATCCGGGCGGGTTGTCGAGCTCCCATCCTACGCGTGGCAACGGAAGCGCTACTGGATCAGAGCGCGTCGCGAGAGAAAGGCAATCCTGGGGCCGGCCACTCACCCGCTATTGGGTAAGCGGATCCTAACCGCGGACGTCGAGACGGAGGTTTTCGAGAGCGATTCGCGCGATGCTCCCTCTTGGCTCGCGGATCACCGCATCCTTGGCATGATACTGATGCCGGGAGCCGCCTTGATCGAAATGCTGACGGTTGCCGCTGCCGGATCGTCAGGCATCAAGCCAGTCCAACTCACAAATTTCGTTATTCATCGGCCGCTCGCTGTTCCGGAAGGAGGCGATGGGCCAGCCTGCTGGCAGACGGTCGTGCGCCGTGGCGAACGAGTTGAAGTCGCGATTAACAACGCCGAGCTGGATAAGGAAGGCAAGGTCGTTGAGTGGTCTGTCATCGCGAGCGCCACAGGTGAGGCGCAGGGGGCGCTGCACGGAATCGAAGGTGTCCCTGCTGCCCGCGCTCTCTCCGCAGAGGCCGCCTACACCGAATTTAGGAAACATGGCGCGGAATTCGGGCCCGCCTTTCGCCGCCTGTGTGATGTGAAGGTCGGGATCGGGTATGCCGAGGCGTGGGTGCAATTGCCTGACAACCTCTCCGGCAGCAGCGCTGCGGAGCATGTCCTGCACCCGGTGCTCATCGATGCAGCCTTGCAGTTGTGTCCACTCATTGCCGGAATGGCCAGAGGTCAGGTACTAGCCCCTGAACTTCTGCTGCCCTTGGGGGCGGATCGCATCATCATCAACACTAATCACGCAATTCACGGCCGGCTCCTGGCACGCGCTCGCACGCCGGACAGGGCCAACCCGTCAGTCGTCATTTCGGATGTCTCGCTCGAAACGGCTGCGGGCGACATCGTCATGCTTATCGAAGGAATGCGGTTCGCTCCCGCAACGCGGAACGACCTCCTCATCCGGACTGAACCGGAAATCTGTAGCTATCAGGTGAAGTGGCATCCGGCACCGAACCTGGAGAGCCTTCCATCGCCGAATTGCGAGGGCGATTGGCTGTTGTTTGCAGACAGTCGAGGAGTCGCCGACCGATTGGCCGCCGAGATAATTGCATCCGGCGGCAGGTGCTTGCGTGTTCGTGCCGGCAAATCGTTGGCGCGTGTGACCGAGGACGCCTGGGACATCGACCCGACTAGCCCCGAACAGTTCAAACAGCTTCTCAGATCAGTGGATGACGGCAGCTCCCGACGCCTACGCGGCGTAGTGCATTGCTGGAGCGCCGATCTCGCGCCGTTCGGCACCGACGTCGAAGAGCAGTCTCTGTCGCCCGATCTGATTGGCCCCGGGAGCGCGATGCACGCGGCGCAAGCTCTCCTGGAGGTGGGCTTAGCTGCTGTCAGTCCGCTCTACTTGCTTACATGCTGTGCCCAATTGGTAACGGGCCGAGAGCCGGTCAGCGAAATGCGCCCGCGCGCGGGGGCGCTGTCGGCGCTCGCCCGCACGATCGCCATCGAGCATCCTGAGCTACCGGTCCGCGCGATCGATCTTGATGCGGAGCCAGCCGGTGCAGAGCTGTTGCGGGAGCTGATCCACGGCACGGAAGCATGCATTGCCCTGCGCGGTCCCGGGCGGTGGGCTCCGCGCCTCGAACGGCTGAGTTTCGGCCGCGACGCGGACTCTCATCGTGGCGGGAGCTCATTCCCGGAAATGAAGGACATCCCGGTGCGAGCCGAGCTCGTGCGGACGGGAACTGATGGCATTGAATTCCGGCCATGTCCGGTGCGGGTATTGGGGCCGAACGAAGTTAGGCTTCGAGTCTCGGCGACCGGGCTCAATTTCCGTGACGTGCTTCTCGCACTTGGTCTTTATCCGGATGCCGATGTCCCACCGCTTGGCGCCGAATGTGCTGGCGTCATATCCGAGGTGGGCAGCGGGGTTGAGGAATTCGTGGTCGGGCAGCGCGTATTCGGGCTCGCTGCCGCAAGCCTCGGGGTAGAGGCGGTAACACCAGCTGCGTTCGTGGCCCCGATTCCGGCGGCGATGCCGGAGACAGATGCTGCCGCGATTCCGGTTGCATTTCTGACCGCACACTTCGGACTATCCCATCTCGCGCATCTTCGTCCTGGAGAGCGGGTTCTGATCCACGCCGCAACAGGCGGCGTCGGTCTCGCGGGCGTGGCCCTCGCGCAACGAATAGGCGCTGAGGTGTTCGCTACCGCGGGCTCCGACTCCAAACGGAGTTTGCTGCGGTCACTGGGCGTGAGCCATGTCATGGACTCGCGATCCACCGTCTTCGCCGACGAAATCCTCGAGGTGACGAAAGGAGAAGGCGTCGACGTCGTGCTGAACTCCTTGTCCGGTGAGTTCATTGCATCGAGCCTGCGGGCGCTGGGACGGGGCGGTCGTTTCCTGGAAATTGGCAAGCGGGGTATCTGGTCGACCGAGGCGGTGGCCGCGATACGCCCCGACGTGTGCTATCGGGTCTATGATCTCGGCGCGGAGATGCAGGCTGAGCCCAGTCTTCTACGGCCGATGCTCGATCAGATCATCGCGGCCATCGCTGAGGGGCGGCTGCGACCGCTGCCGGTCACCCAATTTGCGCTGAAGGAGCTTCCTGCTGCGATGCGTTACATGGCTCGGGCGCAGCACGTCGGAAAGATTGTCCTGGGGGTCAGCACAGGATCCGAATCGCCGGCAATCACGCAAGTGCCTGTCGGTCCGGACAGCACCTATCTGATCACCGGCGGTTTTGGCGCGTTGGGCCTCGAAACAGCTCGCTGGCTTGTCGATCGTGGTGCGCGCCATATCGTGCTCATGGGTCGAACGTTGCCGGATGCGGATTCCCGAACGAGCATTCACCTGCTCGAACAGCTCGGCGCCACCGTACGTACGATCGCGGCCGACGCAGCCGATCGTGGCGCGCTGCAGCGGGTTCTCGACGACATTCGCGATACGCTGCCGCCACTGCGTGGAGTGGTGCATGCAGCCGGTGTTGTTCGCGATGCCGTTCTGCTGCGCCAACGATGGGATACGGCGCAGGACGTGTTTCGTGGCAAGGTCGAAGGGGCTTGGCTCCTGCACCAGCTCACGCGCGACATACCACTCGACTTCTTTATTCTCTATTCGGCGGCCGCCGCGGTGCTTGGCGGGCCGGGTCAGGGACTCTACCCGGCCGCGAATGCCGCCCTCGATGCTTTGGCGCGAGCGCGCCGGACCGCCGGGCTTCCGGCCTTGAGCGTCGCCTGGGGGCCTTGGGCCGGTGCCGGCATGGCAGCCGAGCTGGCCAGCCGCGGGACCGACGTCTGGAGAGGCCGCGGGCTTGGCAAGATCAGTCCAGTAGCTGGCTTCGCCGAGCTCGCGAGACTAATGGCGGAAAACGTTCCCTACGGGGCAATCCTTCCGATCCGCTGGGGCCGATTTCTGTTGCAGAAGCAGGCTGACGCCGACCGCGACTTCTTCCTTGCGGTCACCCCGCGAACGGCATCGGAGCGGCACTCGACGCAAACCAAGGACGAATCCTCAATCCTCGCAATTCTGAGAGCGGTACCGTCGGGTCAGCGGCGGAACCGTTTCATCGGGTATTTAAGCAGCAGCGTGCTCGATGTGATTGGGCTCGCTCCGGGGACGCTCGTTGACCCCGATACTCCGCTCAAGGAGATGGGGCTTGATTCACTTATGGCCGTTGAGTTGCGAACCAGCCTGATGCGATGTTCGGAGCAACCTCTCCCCGCAACACTGGCTTTTGACTATCCGACGCTCAACGCTCTAGCGGATCACCTTGGAGGCATTTGGAACCTGGATTTGGATCCCGGGGATCCCAAGCCAACCGCGTTGCCTTCGGTGCCCGTCGCCGACGCTGTCGCGGATTTGTCTGAGCAAGAAGCAGAGGCGCTTCTGCTGCAAGAGCTGGCTGCCGGCTCGTCGGGGGCGCGGCAATGACCGGGAGATCAAACACCGATACCTCTTTGACGCCGGTCAAGCGTGCGCTGATCACCATCCGCGACTTGCGGGCGCAATTGGCGGAGGCCGAGCTCGCTCGGCATGAACCGATTGCAATCGTAGGCATGGGTCTCAGGCTTCCGGGCGGAGCCAACAATGCCGAGAGTTTCAAACGCCTACTCTGGTCTGGCACTGACGCGGTCACTGCCATCCCGGGTGATCGATGGCGGCTTGATGACTTTTATGCGGAGGACCCTGATGCCCCCGGCAAAATGACCACGCGTTACGGCGCGTTCCTGGAAGGTATCGACCAGTTCGACGCAGAATTTTTCGGAATTTCGCCACGCGAAGCCTCGAGCCTGGATCCGCAGCAGCGGCTGCTCATGGAGGTGAGCTGGGAGGCACTCGAAGACGCCGGGCATTCGCCGGCAGAACTCAACGGGTCGTCTACTGGAGTTTACCTCGGCATCGCAAATAGCGATTATGGCCGGGCCATCTTTTCCCAGACCGATCTTGTGGATGCGTATTTCAGCACTGGCAACGCGTTCAGCGTTGCGGCCGGACGGCTTTCGTATTTCCTTGGCCTGCTTGGACCGAGCATCGCGGTTGACACCGCGTGCTCGTCGTCTCTGGTGGCGCTGCACCTCGCCTGCCAGGGCCTGCGGCTCCGCGAGTGCGATCGGGCGCTCGTCGGCGGGGTCAACATCATCCTGACGCCGGAGATGAACATCAATTTCTCCAAGGCGCGGATGATGGCGGCAGACGGACGCTGCAAGACGTTCGATGCCAAGGCGGACGGGTATGTTCGTGGCGAAGGCTGCGCGGTCGTGGTGCTCCGCCGGCTGAGGGATGCGCTGGCCGATGGGGACCGAATTCTTGCGCTGGTGCGCGGCAGCGCCATCAATCAAGATGGGCGCAGTGGAGGACTAACAGCTCCCAATGGGCCGGCGCAGGAGGCTGTGATCCGTCGTGCGCTGGCGAGCGCCGAGCTTGCGCCCGACGCCATAAGCTACATCGAGGCTCACGGCACCGGTACCCCGTTGGGCGATCCGATCGAGGTTGGCGCGCTCGGCGCCATCTTCGGCGCGGGCCGGAACACGAACTGGCCTCTGATGATCGGATCGGTCAAGACCAATATTGGACACCTCGAAGCGGCGGCGGGTATTGCGGGACTGATCAAAGTCGTACTCGGTCTGCAGCAGCGCGAGATTCCGCCTCACCTCCACTTTCACTCCGGCAACCCGCACATCGACTGGCAACATCTTCCAATCATCGTGCCGACCGCGGTGCAGTCGTGGACACCCATTGACGGCCGGCGGCTAGCCGGGATCAGTTCTTTCGGATTCAGCGGCACAAATGCCCATGTGATCGTCGAGGAGGCGCCAGCCACTCCAGTATCCGACAAGGGGGTAACCGATCGCCCGCTGCACCTGTTGACGCTCTCGGCGCGCGAAGACGCTGCGCTGGCTGACCTTGCTCGCCAGTATGAAACCAAGCTGGCAGGGCAAGCGACCGCGGCGGATATTTGCTTCACTGCAAACGCGGGACGCTCCCATTTCAATCATCGACTTGGAGTGGTCGGTGTCACCCCTGAAGAGCTGCGGCAGGGACTCGCGTGTTATGCCAGCGGCACGGTGAGCCCCGCGGTGGCTTTCGGCAACGCCGAGGGTCGTCGCCCGCGGATGGTATTTCTGTTTACCGGACAGGGCGCACAACATGTCGGCATGGGCCGGGACCTTTACGACACTTCTCCGGTGTTTCGCCGGAAGCTGGATGAATGTGCGGAAGGTCTTGTCCCATATCTCGACCGCGGGCTGCTGGACCTCATGTTTTCTTCCGACGGCGATACCATCAACGACACGATCAATGCGCAACCGGTCACCTTTGCCATAGAGGTTGCGCTGGCCGCGCTGTGGCGATCCTGGGGGATCCGGCCGGTCGCTGTGCTGGGGCACAGTCTCGGTGAATACGCCGCCGCTCATATCGCTGGAATGTTGAGTCTTGGCGATGCACTCCGACTGGTCGCTGAGCGGGGCCGTCTGACCCGCGAACTGGCTCTTCCCGGAGCAATGGCTGCTCTGCTCGCTTCTCACGAGGCTGTGGCAGCCGAGTTGGAGCACAGCGCCGGCGCTTTAACGGTCGCCGCGTACAATGGACCCGAGCATTTCGTCGTCAGTGGTTCCCGATCCGCGATCGATGCAGCGATTGCGCGCCTGACGGCGGCGGGAAGGCAGGCGAAGCTTTTGCACGTATCCTATGCGGCGCATTGCAACCTCGTCGATCCGGTCCTCCCTGCATTTCGAAAGGTGCTCGATACGATTGACTTCAAGGAGCCGAGCATCGCTCTAATCTCGAACGTGACAGGACGTCCGGCCGGCATCGAAGAGCTTGGTAACTCCGATTATTGGCTGCAGCAAATGCGCGCGCCGGTCCAATTCGCAAAATCGATTACGGCCGTGGCGGAACAGGGCGTCACGCATTTCATTGAAATCGGGCCGCACCCCGTGCTGCTCAGCATGGGTATCGAGTGCCTCGGCGATGCAGGGATTGAATGGCTGCCGTCGTTGCGCCGGGGCCAAGCAGATTGGCCCAATCTCCTGGAAAGCCTGCAGCGACTCTACGTCTCCGGGGCCAATATCGACTGGACCGAATTCGACCGAAACTACACACGCCGGCGCGTGGAGTTGCCTACTTACCCTTTCCGCCGACGTCGTCACTGGATGGATGTTAAGCGCCCCCAGGCGGCGACCTGCACAAACCAGGCGGAAGATTGGGATCGGCTGGTGCAAATGATCGACCGCGAAGCCGACCGCGGGCCGGTCGGCGTCGATCTGTCGAACTATGCCGACAAGTGGGCATCGCTCGAGAGATTGACCAACGCATATACTGCCTCGGTCCTGCGGCGGGCAGGAATCTTCTCGCGACCCGGGGAGCGCCTGACACCGCAACAGGTGCGCGAAAAATTGGGCTCTGCCGAACACTACCAGCATTTGCTGGTCCGCTGGCTCAGCCGCCTTGTCGACACGGGACAGTTGCGCGCCGACGGAGAAGCCTTTGTCGCCGATCGCCCGCTTCCGGCCCCCAACTTGGATGCGCGATGGGCCGAGGCGGAAGCCGCGCTGGCCGACAACCAGCCATTGCTTGCATATATCCGACACTGCGGTTCGCTGCTGCACGATGTCCTGGTCGGGCGACAGTCACCGGTCGAAACGCTTTTCCCCGACGGCTCCTTCGAGATTGCCGAGGGTCTCTACGAGCATTCTGCGACCCTGAGATACATCAACGGCGTCGCTGCCGGCGCCATGGCAGCACAGGTGGCTGCGCGCACCTCGACTGGGGCTATACGTGTTCTTGAGATCGGAGCAGGAACCGGAAGCAGCACGGCGTCGCTCCTCCCGCTGCTTCCGGCGGATCGAACCGAGTATTGGTACACGGATATCACGCCGGCCTTTTTCGATCATGCGCGCGAGCGGTTTTCCGCTTTTCCTTTTCTCCGCTTCGGCACTCTCGATTTGGAGCGCGATCCATCGGAGCAGGGCTTTCCCAACGCGACGTTCGACATCGTCTTCTCAAGCAATACGGTACATGCCACTCGGAATGTCCGCACATCGCTAGCGCGCCTTCATGATTTGCTTGCTCCTGGCGGGACCCTTCTGCTCGTTGAATCGACCGAGCATTTTGCTTGGCTTGATATGACCATCGGCATGTTTGAAGGCTGGCAACATTTTGCGGATGATCTTCGCAGCGACAATCCATTGCTACCGCCAGCGACCTGGATCAATGCCTTAAGTGATGCCGGATTTACTGAGATTGCAGCGGCTCCGCGTGCGGGATCGCCAGCCGAGGGGCTTGGCCAGCATCTCCTGGTGGCGCGCATCTCCGCTCCCGTGGAGTTCCGAGCCGACGTCGAACGCCAAGCGGTGTCAGCGCCTGCCACGGTTCCTGAAACCGATCCGAAAGTCATTGCCCTCGCAACCCGCGTCCGTGATGCGATGCCGAGCGAGCGCGGCGAGCTTCTCTATAACTTTGTCCTTAGCGAAGTCGTCGCCGTGCTCAAAATGGATCCATCACAGCCGCCCGGAGCTCAGAACCGATTGCTCGATCTCGGATTCGATTCGCTGATGGCCGTGCAGTTTAGAAACCGGCTTGATGCAGGTCTGTCGTTGGGACGTAAGCTTCCGGCCAGTCTTCTGTTCGACTACCCGACCATCGAGGCAATCAAAGACTACCTTCTCGATGTGCTGTTCCCCACCGTGGCCGAGCCGGCGGCTGCGAAGAGCGCGACCCTGCCGATATTGGGCGAAGCATCGGTCGCCGCGATGTCGGACGATGAGATCGCGCGCCTGCTGATTGAACGGCTGGACAGCGAGTAGAGGCGTAAGGCGAATGGCCGCGACCCAACTCACACCTTTGCAACGCGCGTTCCTCGCGCTCGAGCAAACTCGCGCAAAGCTCGACAGCTTGCAGCGGCGCCAGCGGGAGCCGATTGCCATTGTCGGCATGGGTTGTCGGACGCCCGGCGATGGCGACACGCCGGAGGCTCTCTGGCGCGTATTCCATGACGGCATCGATGCCATCGGGCCCGTGCCGCCGGACCGCTGGGATGCGGATGCAGTGTACAGCGGCAATCTCGATGTTCCGGGGAAGACAGTCACCCGCCATGCGGGCTTTATCCGACAGGTTGATTGTTTCGACGCGGGCCTGTTCGGCATATCGCCGCGCGAGGCGCAAGCGATCGATCCGCAACAGCGGCTATTCCTCGAGGTCGCATGGGAAGCGCTCGAGAATGGCGGCATCGCACCGGATCGCCTGAGAAACAGCCGGACCGGGGTTTACCTGGGAATTTGCACCAACGACTACGTGCACGTTCAGCTTCACGCGCGCGACCCCGCGCTGCTCAATGCGCATTTTTCGACGGGCATTGCCCATTCAGTGGCATCGGGTCGGCTTTCCTATTTGCTTGGGTTGCAGGGACCGAGCATCTCCATCGACACGGCATGTTCGTCCGGTCTCGTCGCGGTGCACTACGCCTGCCAGTCGCTGAGAACCGGCGAGTGTCGCATGGCAATCGCCGGCGGTGTGAATCTGATGCTCACGGCCGACTTGTCAATCGCCTACTCGCACTCTCGGATGCTGGCGCCGGATGGTCGTTGCAAGACCTTTGACGCCGCGGCCGACGGCTTTTCGCGTGGCGAGGGTTGCGGAGTCGTCATTCTGAAGCGGCTGTCTGACGCGCTCGCCGACGGAGACCGGATCATTGCGCTGATCCGCGGATCCGCCGTCAATCAAGACGGACCGAGCAGCGGCCTCACGGCGCCCAATGGTCCGGCGCAGGAAGCGGTGATCCGCGAAGCGCTCGAATCCGCAGGACTGTCGCCGAGCGACGTCGGTTATATCGAGGCGCACGGCACCGGCACGCAACTCGGCGATCCCCTGGAAATGCGGGCATTGGGAGCGGTGTTCAGCCCAGGACGCTCTCGGGAGAACCCGCTCTACGTTGGCTCATCGAAAACAAATCTTGGTCACTTGGAGGGAGCCGCGGGCATCATCGGACTGGTGAAGGTTGCGCTCTCGCTGCAACATCACGAGATTGCCCCGCATCTGCACTTCAACAATCCGAGTCCGCACATTCCGTGGGACGAGCTTCCCTTCGTCGTTCCAACAAAGGCGACGCCTTGGCCGGAGATCGGCGGCACCCGTGTGGGTGGCGTGAGCTCATTTGGATTCAGCGGTACGAACGTGCATGTCGTGTTGGAGCAGGCTCCGCCTGTCGCAATCCCCACTGAAGGGCCCGAACGGCCGCTGCACCTCATTGCGTTATCCGCCCAGCGCGAGGCGGCATTGTCGGTTGTTGCGGAGCGTCTGGCGAATGCACTGGACGCGTACAACGACAGCGACCTTGGGGACATAGCTTACACGCTTAACACCGGCCGTGCGCTCCTTCCCGAACGTGCCGCATTTCTTGCTCGCACAATCGATGATGCGCGCCAAAAGCTGACGTCCATTGCTGAAGGCCAGCGAGCGCCTGGTGTGGTGGCCGGCCGCATCTCGCCGGCAGCACGGCCGCGCGTCGCGTTTTTGTTCACCGGCCAAGGTTCGCAATATGTCGGCATGGCACGGGTGCTCTACGAAACATCCCCGACTTTTCGGAAGACCTTAGAGGAATGTGCGGCCGGGCTGGATCCGCTTCTGCCAGTTCCATTGCTGCGCGTACTTTATCCGGCCGCCGAGAAGGCTTCCCCCATCGACCAAACTGGCTTCGCTCAACCAGCGCTGTTCGCGATCGAGTATGCTCTTGCCATGTTGTGGCGCCGTTGGGGTGTCGAACCTTCCGTGGTCCTTGGTCACAGCGTGGGGGAGGTAACGGCCGCTTGTGTCGCCGGTATTCTGTCGTTGCCTGATGCGCTCAAGCTCATTGCGGCCCGCGGTCGTCTGATGCAAAGCCTACCGCCCGGTGGCGGCATGCGTGCGGTATTCGCGCCGTGCGGGCGCGTGCAGCAAGTGTTAGCCCACGGCACGCTGGAGATTGCGGCTATAAATGGTCCTGAGCATGTTGTGCTGTCCGGTCCGTTGGAGGCGCTGGATGGAATTGGCGCCGCATTCGATGCCGAAGGAATCAACAGCAAGGCGTTGGCCGTCTCGCATGCTTTCCACTCGGCTCTCATGGAGCCGATTCTGGCAGAATTTGAATCTGAGCTCGGAGCGTTGAAATTTGATAAGCCACAATTGCGGCTGATCTCGAATCTCACAGGCAAGGTCGCGGATCCCTCTCACATCACGTCGTCTGCCTACTGGCGGGATCATATTCGAAATCCAGTTCGTTTCAGCGAGGCAATGAACGCTCTTGGCGCCTTGCGCTGCGATGCGATCGTGGAGATCGGCCCGGCGCCGGTTCTGACTGCACTTGGCTTTCCAGCACATTGGGATCCTAAGCTTAGAATTCCACGTGGACAAGTTGTCGCGGCCGCTTCTATAGTGTCACCTAAATACTAGTGACTCCAGCGTAACTGGACTGGCCACAGTTAGGCCGCAAATGTAATCACACTGGCTCACCTTCGGGTGGGCCTTTCTGCGTTCGCGAGTGGACCCGATAAGCTCATGGAGCGGCGTAACCGTCGCACAGGAAGGACAGAGAAAGCGCGGATCTGGGAAGTGACGGACAGAACGGTCAGGACCTGGATTGGGGAGGCGGTTGCCGCCGCTGCTGCTGACGGTGTGACGTTCTCTGTTCCGGTCACACCACATACGTTCCGCCATTCCTATGCGATGCACATGCTGTATGCCGGTATACCGCTGAAAGTTCTGCAAAGCCTGATGGGACATAAGTCCATCAGTTCAACGGAAGTCTACACGAAGGTTTTTGCGCTGGATGTGGCTGCCCGGCACCGGGTGCAGTTTGCGATGCCGGAGTCTGATGCGGTTGCGATGCTGAAACAATTATCCTGAGAATAAATGCCTTGGCCTTTATATGGAAATGTGGAACTGAGTGGATATGCTGTTTTTGTCTGTTAAACAGAGAAGCTGGCTGTTATCCACTGAGAAGCGAACGAAACAGTCGGGAAAATCTCCCATTATCGTAGAGATCCGCATTATTAATCTCAGGAGCCTGTGTAGCGTTTATAGGAAGTAGTGTTCTGTCATGATGCCTGCAAGCGGTAACGAAAACGATTTGAATATGCCTTCAGGAACAATAGAAATCTTCGTGCGGTGTTACGTTGAAGTGGAGCGGATTATGTCAGCAATGGACAGAACAACCTAATGAACACAGAACCATGATGTGGTCTGTCCTTTTACAGCCAGTAGTGCTCGCCGCAGTCGAGCGACAGGGCGAAGCCCTCGGCTGGTTGCCCTCGCCGCTGGGCTGGCGGCCGTCTATGGCCCTGCAAACGCGCCAGAAACGCCGTCGAAGCCGTGTGCGAGACACCGCGGCCGGCCGCCGGCGTTGTGGATACCTCGCGGAAAACTTGGCCCTCACTGACAGATGAGGGGCGGACGTTGACACTTGAGGGGCCGACTCACCCGGCGCGGCGTTGACAGATGAGGGGCAGGCTCGATTTCGGCCGGCGACGTGGAGCTGGCCAGCCTCGCAAATCGGCGAAAACGCCTGATTTTACGCGAGTTTCCCACAGATGATGTGGACAAGCCTGGGGATAAGTGCCCTGCGGTATTGACACTTGAGGGGCGCGACTACTGACAGATGAGGGGCGCGATCCTTGACACTTGAGGGGCAGAGTGCTGACAGATGAGGGGCGCACCTATTGACATTTGAGGGGCTGTCCACAGGCAGAAAATCCAGCATTTGCAAGGGTTTCCGCCCGTTTTTCGGCCACCGCTAACCTGTCTTTTAACCTGCTTTTAAACCAATATTTATAAACCTTGTTTTTAACCAGGGCTGCGCCCTGTGCGCGTGACCGCGCACGCCGAAGGGGGGTGCCCCCCCTTCTCGAACCCTCCCGGTCGAGTGAGCGAGGAAGCACCAGGGAACAGCACTTATATATTCTGCTTACACACGATGCCTGAAAAAACTTCCCTTGGGGTTATCCACTTATCCACGGGGATATTTTTATAATTATTTTTTTTATAGTTTTTAGATCTTCTTTTTTAGAGCGCCTTGTAGGCCTTTATCCATGCTGGTTCTAGAGAAGGTGTTGTGACAAATTGCCCTTTCAGTGTGACAAATCACCCTCAAATGACAGTCCTGTCTGTGACAAATTGCCCTTAACCCTGTGACAAATTGCCCTCAGAAGAAGCTGTTTTTTCACAAAGTTATCCCTGCTTATTGACTCTTTTTTATTTAGTGTGACAATCTAAAAACTTGTCACACTTCACATGGATCTGTCATGGCGGAAACAGCGGTTATCAATCACAAGAAACGTAAAAATAGCCCGCGAATCGTCCAGTCAAACGACCTCACTGAGGCGGCATATAGTCTCTCCCGGGATCAAAAACGTATGCTGTATCTGTTCGTTGACCAGATCAGAAAATCTGATGGCACCCTACAGGAACATGACGGTATCTGCGAGATCCATGTTGCTAAATATGCTGAAATATTCGGATTGACCTCTGCGGAAGCCAGTAAGGATATACGGCAGGCATTGAAGAGTTTCGCGGGGAAGGAAGTGGTTTTTTATCGCCCTGAAGAGGATGCCGGCGATGAAAAAGGCTATGAATCTTTTCCTTGGTTTATCAAACGTGCGCACAGTCCATCCAGAGGGCTTTACAGTGTACATATCAACCCATATCTCATTCCCTTCTTTATCGGGTTACAGAACCGGTTTACGCAGTTTCGGCTTAGTGAAACAAAAGAAATCACCAATCCGTATGCCATGCGTTTATACGAATCCCTGTGTCAGTATCGTAAGCCGGATGGCTCAGGCATCGTCTCTCTGAAAATCGACTGGATCATAGAGCGTTACCAGCTGCCTCAAAGTTACCAGCGTATGCCTGACTTCCGCCGCCGCTTCCTGCAGGTCTGTGTTAATGAGATCAACAGCAGAACTCCAATGCGCCTCTCATACATTGAGAAAAAGAAAGGCCGCCAGACGACTCATATCGTATTTTCCTTCCGCGATATCACTTCCATGACGACAGGATAGTCTGAGGGTTATCTGTCACAGATTTGAGGGTGGTTCGTCACATTTGTTCTGACCTACTGAGGGTAATTTGTCACAGTTTTGCTGTTTCCTTCAGCCTGCATGGATTTTCTCATACTTTTTGAACTGTAATTTTTAAGGAAGCCAAATTTGAGGGCAGTTTGTCACAGTTGATTTCCTTCTCTTTCCCTTCGTCATGTGACTTGATATCGGGGGTTAGTTCGTCATCATTGATGAGGGTTGATTATCACAGTTTATTACTCTGAATTGGCTATCCGCGTGTGTACCTCTACCTGGAGTTTTTCCCACGGTGGATATTTCTTCTTGCGCTGAGCGTAAGAGCTATCTGACAGAACAGTTCTTCTTTGCTTCCTCGCCAGTTCGCTCGCTATGCTCGGTTACACGGCTGCGGCGAGCGCTAGTGATAATAAGTGACTGAGGTATGTGCTCTTCTTATCTCCTTTTGTAGTGTTGCTCTTATTTTAAACAACTTTGCGGTTTTTTGATGACTTTGCGATTTTGTTGTTGCTTTGCAGTAAATTGCAAGATTTAATAAAAAAACGCAAAGCAATGATTAAAGGATGTTCAGAATGAAACTCATGGAAACACTTAACCAGTGCATAAACGCTGGTCATGAAATGACGAAGGCTATCGCCATTGCACAGTTTAATGATGACAGCCCGGAAGCGAGGAAAATAACCCGGCGCTGGAGAATAGGTGAAGCAGCGGATTTAGTTGGGGTTTCTTCTCAGGCTATCAGAGATGCCGAGAAAGCAGGGCGACTACCGCACCCGGATATGGAAATTCGAGGACGGGTTGAGCAACGTGTTGGTTATACAATTGAACAAATTAATCATATGCGTGATGTGTTTGGTACGCGATTGCGACGTGCTGAAGACGTATTTCCACCGGTGATCGGGGTTGCTGCCCATAAAGGAGGCGTTTACAAAACCTCAGTTTCTGTTCATCTTGCTCAGGATCTGGCTCTGAAGGGGCTACGTGTTTTGCTCGTGGAAGGTAACGACCCCCAGGGAACAGCCTCAATGTATCACGGATGGGTACCAGATCTTCATATTCATGCAGAAGACACTCTCCTGCCTTTCTATCTTGGGGAAAAGGACGATGTCACTTATGCAATAAAGCCCACTTGCTGGCCGGGGCTTGACATTATTCCTTCCTGTCTGGCTCTGCACCGTATTGAAACTGAGTTAATGGGCAAATTTGATGAAGGTAAACTGCCCACCGATCCACACCTGATGCTCCGACTGGCCATTGAAACTGTTGCTCATGACTATGATGTCATAGTTATTGACAGCGCGCCTAACCTGGGTATCGGCACGATTAATGTCGTATGTGCTGCTGATGTGCTGATTGTTCCCACGCCTGCTGAGTTGTTTGACTACACCTCCGCACTGCAGTTTTTCGATATGCTTCGTGATCTGCTCAAGAACGTTGATCTTAAAGGGTTCGAGCCTGATGTACGTATTTTGCTTACCAAATACAGCAATAGTAATGGCTCTCAGTCCCCGTGGATGGAGGAGCAAATTCGGGATGCCTGGGGAAGCATGGTTCTAAAAAATGTTGTACGTGAAACGGATGAAGTTGGTAAAGGTCAGATCCGGATGAGAACTGTTTTTGAACAGGCCATTGATCAACGCTCTTCAACTGGTGCCTGGAGAAATGCTCTTTCTATTTGGGAACCTGTCTGCAATGAAATTTTCGATCGTCTGATTAAACCACGCTGGGAGATTAGATAATGAAGCGTGCGCCTGTTATTCCAAAACATACGCTCAATACTCAACCGGTTGAAGATACTTCGTTATCGACACCAGCTGCCCCGATGGTGGATTCGTTAATTGCGCGCGTAGGAGTAATGGCTCGCGGTAATGCCATTACTTTGCCTGTATGTGGTCGGGATGTGAAGTTTACTCTTGAAGTGCTCCGGGGTGATAGTGTTGAGAAGACCTCTCGGGTATGGTCAGGTAATGAACGTGACCAGGAGCTGCTTACTGAGGACGCACTGGATGATCTCATCCCTTCTTTTCTACTGACTGGTCAACAGACACCGGCGTTCGGTCGAAGAGTATCTGGTGTCATAGAAATTGCCGATGGGAGTCGCCGTCGTAAAGCTGCTGCACTTACCGAAAGTGATTATCGTGTTCTGGTTGGCGAGCTGGATGATGAGCAGATGGCTGCATTATCCAGATTGGGTAACGATTATCGCCCAACAAGTGCTTATGAACGTGGTCAGCGTTATGCAAGCCGATTGCAGAATGAATTTGCTGGAAATATTTCTGCGCTGGCTGATGCGGAAAATATTTCACGTAAGATTATTACCCGCTGTATCAACACCGCCAAATTGCCTAAATCAGTTGTTGCTCTTTTTTCTCACCCCGGTGAACTATCTGCCCGGTCAGGTGATGCACTTCAAAAAGCCTTTACAGATAAAGAGGAATTACTTAAGCAGCAGGCATCTAACCTTCATGAGCAGAAAAAAGCTGGGGTGATATTTGAAGCTGAAGAAGTTATCACTCTTTTAACTTCTGTGCTTAAAACGTCATCTGCATCAAGAACTAGTTTAAGCTCACGACATCAGTTTGCTCCTGGAGCGACAGTATTGTATAAGGGCGATAAAATGGTGCTTAACCTGGACAGGTCTCGTGTTCCAACTGAGTGTATAGAGAAAATTGAGGCCATTCTTAAGGAACTTGAAAAGCCAGCACCCTGATGCGACCACGTTTTAGTCTACGTTTATCTGTCTTTACTTAATGTCCTTTGTTACAGGCCAGAAAGCATAACTGGCCTGAATATTCTCTCTCGGCCGCCGCCGCCTTTTCCTCAATCGCTCTTCGTTCGTCTGGAAGGCAGTACACCTTGATAGGTGGGCTGCCCTTCCTGGTTGGCTTGGTTTCATCAGCCATCCGCTTGCCCTCATCTGTTACGCCGGCGGTAGCCGGCCAGCCTCGCAGAGCAGGATTCCCGTTGAGCACCGCCAGGTGCGAATAAGGGACAGTGAAGAAGGAACACCCGCTCGCGGGTGGGCCTACTTCACCTATCCTGCCCGGCTGACGCCGTTGGATACACCAAGGAAAGTCTACACGAACCCTTTGGCAAAATCCTGTATATCGTGCGAAAAAGGATGGATATACCGAAAAAATCGCTATAATGACCCCGAAGCAGGGTTATGCAGCGGAAAAGATCCGTCGACCTGCAGCTCACGGTAACTGATGCCGTATTTGCAGTACCAGCGTACGGCCCACAGAATGATGTCACGCTGAAAATGCCGGCCTTTGAATGGGTTCATGTGCAGCTCCATCAGCAAAAGGGGATGATAAGTTTATCACCACCGACTATTTGCAACAGTGCCGTTGATCGTGCTATGATCGACTGATGTCATCAGCGGTGGAGTGCAATGTCGTGCAATACGAATGGCGAAAAGCCGAGCTCATCGGTCAGCTTCTCAACCTTGGGGTTACCCCCGGCGGTGTGCTGCTGGTCCACAGCTCCTTCCGTAGCGTCCGGCCCCTCGAAGATGGGCCACTTGGACTGATCGAGGCCCTGCGTGCTGCGCTGGGTCCGGGAGGGACGCTCGTCATGCCCTCGTGGTCAGGTCTGGACGACGAGCCGTTCGATCCTGCCACGTCGCCCGTTACACCGGACCTTGGAGTTGTCTCTGACACATTCTGGCGCCTGCCAAATGTAAAGCGCAGCGCCCATCCATTTGCCTTTGCGGCAGCGGGGCCACAGGCAGAGCAGATCATCTCTGATCCATTGCCCCTGCCACCTCACTCGCCTGCAAGCCCGGTCGCCCGTGTCCATGAACTCGATGGGCAGGTACTTCTCCTCGGCGTGGGACACGATGCCAACACGACGCTGCATCTTGCCGAGTTGATGGCAAAGGTTCCCTATGGGGTGCCGAGACACTGCACCATTCTTCAGGATGGCAAGTTGGTACGCGTCGATTATCTCGAGAATGACCACTGCTGTGAGCGCTTTGCCTTGGCGGACAGGTGGCTCAAGGAGAAGAGCCTTCAGAAGGAAGGTCCAGTCGGTCATGCCTTTGCTCGGTTGATCCGCTCCCGCGACATTGTGGCGACAGCCCTGGGTCAACTGGGCCGAGATCCGTTGATCTTCCTGCATCCGCCAGAGGCGGGATGCGAAGAATGCGATGCCGCTCGCCAGTGGCTGAGCTCATGAGCGGAGAACGAGATGACGTTGGAGGGGCAAGGTCGCGCTGATTGCTGGGGCAACACGTGGAGCGGATCGGGGATTGTCTTTCTTCAGCTCGCTGATGATATGCTGACGCTCAATGCCGTTTGGCCTCCGACTAACGAAAATCCCGCATTTGGACGGCTGATCCGATTGGCACGGCGGACGGCGAATGGCGGAGCAGACGCTCGTCCGGGGGCAATGAGATATGAAAAAGCCTGAACTCACCGCGACGTCCCGAAGGCGTGGCGCGGCTTCCCCGTGCCGGAGCAATCGCCCTGGGTGGGTTACACGACGCCCCTCTATGGCCCGTACTGACGGACACACCGAAGCCCCGGCGGCAACCCTCAGCGGATGCCCCGGGGCTTCACGTTTTCCCAGGTCAGAAGCGGTTTTCGGGAGTAGTGCCCCAACTGGGGTAACCTTTGAGTTCTCTCAGTTGGGGGCGTAGGGTCGCCGACATGACACAAGGGGTTGTGACCGGGGTGGACACGTACGCGGGTGCTTACGACCGTCAGTCGCGCGAGCGCGAGAATTCGAGCGCAGCAAGCCCAGCGACACAGCGTAGCGCCAACGAAGACAAGGCGGCCGACCTTCAGCGCGAAGTCGAGCGCGACGGGGGCCGGTTCAGGTTCGTCGGGCATTTCAGCGAAGCGCCGGGCACGTCGGCGTTCGGGACGGCGGAGCGCCCGGAGTTCGAACGCATCCTGAACGAATGCCGCGCCGGGCGGCTCAACATGATCATTGTCTATGACGTGTCGCGCTTCTCGCGCCTGAAGGTCATGGACGCGATTCCGATTGTCTCGGAATTGCTCGCCCTGGGCGTGACGATTGTTTCCACTCAGGAAGGCGTCTTCCGGCAGGGAAACGTCATGGACCTGATTCACCTGATTATGCGGCTCGACGCGTCGCACAAAGAATCTTCGCTGAAGTCGGCGAAGATTCTCGACACGAAGAACCTTCAGCGCGAATTGGGCGGGTACGTCGGCGGGAAGGCGCCTTACGGCTTCGAGCTTGTTTCGGAGACGAAGGAGATCACGCGCAACGGCCGAATGGTCAATGTCGTCATCAACAAGCTTGCGCACTCGACCACTCCCCTTACCGGACCCTTCGAGTTCGAGCCCGACGTAATCCGGTGGTGGTGGCGTGAGATCAAGACGCACAAACACCTTCCCTTCAAGCCGGGCAGTCAAGCCGCCATTCACCCGGGCAGCATCACGGGGCTTTGTAAGCGCATGGACGCTGACGCCGTGCCGACCCGGGGCGAGACGATTGGGAAGAAGACCGCTTCAAGCGCCTGGGACCCGGCAACCGTTATGCGAATCCTTCGGGACCCGCGTATTGCGGGCTTCGCCGCTGAGGTGATCTACAAGAAGAAGCCGGACGGCACGCCGACCACGAAGATTGAGGGTTACCGCATTCAGCGCGACCCGATCACGCTCCGGCCGGTCGAGCTTGATTGCGGACCGATCATCGAGCCCGCTGAGTGGTATGAGCTTCAGGCGTGGTTGGACGGCAGGGGGCGCGGCAAGGGGCTTTCCCGGGGGCAAGCCATTCTGTCCGCCATGGACAAGCTGTACTGCGAGTGTGGCGCCGTCATGACTTCGAAGCGCGGGGAAGAATCGATCAAGGACTCTTACCGCTGCCGTCGCCGGAAGGTGGTCGACCCGTCCGCACCTGGGCAGCACGAAGGCACGTGCAACGTCAGCATGGCGGCACTCGACAAGTTCGTTGCGGAACGCATCTTCAACAAGATCAGGCACGCCGAAGGCGACGAAGAGACGTTGGCGCTTCTGTGGGAAGCCGCCCGACGCTTCGGCAAGCTCACTGAGGCGCCTGAGAAGAGCGGCGAACGGGCGAACCTTGTTGCGGAGCGCGCCGACGCCCTGAACGCCCTTGAAGAGCTGTACGAAGACCGCGCGGCAGGCGCGTACGACGGACCCGTTGGCAGGAAGCACTTCCGGAAGCAACAGGCAGCGCTGACGCTCCGGCAGCAAGGGGCGGAAGAGCGGCTTGCCGAACTTGAAGCCGCCGAAGCCCCGAAGCTTCCCCTTGACCAATGGTTCCCCGAAGACGCCGACGCTGACCCGACCGGCCCTAAGTCGTGGTGGGGGCGCGCGTCAGTAGACGACAAGCGCGTGTTCGTCGGGCTCTTCGTAGACAAGATCGTTGTCACGAAGTCGACTACGGGCAGGGGGCAGGGAACGCCCATCGAGAAGCGCGCTTCGATCACGTGGGCGAAGCCGCCGACCGACGACGACGAAGACGACGCCCAGGACGGCACGGAAGACGTAGCGGCGTAGCGAGACACCCGGGAAGCCTGTTAGGCGCTGAGACGGGCGCACAGCGGGCTTCCTGGGGCAGCGGGAAGGGTCGGCCGGTCCCCCGGTCGGCCCATTTCTCTTGTCTCGGTTTAGTTAGTTAGCCTAAGTAACAGTGACTCCGTCACCACAGCACAGCGGGGCGAGCCGTTGACCTGGGGGAAGTGATGCTGTGACGGAATGACTCGAAACACACATTCCTAATGACTTCTCATTGGGTAATCCAGACTTCACGCCACTTCATCACAGCGTCACCCGGGCGCCCTTCGCTGTGACCCCGAATCAGGTTGCCGACAACCTTCATATAGGTAGAGGGGTTTACGCGCCACGCATCAAGCACCGCTAAGGAACGGCGTCGAGCGCTACCCACTCAGGCCGGTCACTCCCCTGATCTCTCCCAGGGTTGAGCGACCGGCGTTGCCTCCCTAGCTCAGTTCGGTTAGAGCGCCTGTTTCGTAATCAGGGGGTCGGCGGTTCGAATCCGTCGGGGGGCTCAATGAGCGGATACACAATCGCTTGGCTCGCATGGCTTGCCGCGTTCGGCGTCATTGAGGGTCGAGCGCTCTTCAATAAGAAGCCGGGCGACACGCTGAGCGAACACGTCTGGTCATGGTTCGCCACGCAAAGCGGCAGTACAGGCAAGCCTTCGGGTTGGGTGCGTGCTCGACGCTTTGCGCTACTGGCCTTCATGGGTTGGCTCACTGCCCACTTCATGACGGGCGGTCGCTTCTAGCGCTGCCGCGCCCAGCCTACTCACGTGAGTAGGTAGGGGGGTGTCGACGGATAGGGGGGTGTCCCCGGAAGGGGGGGGGGGGTGCCCTATGCGTACCCGGTGTCTCGACTGTAGGGACTGGGCTACTCATGGTGGGCGCTGTGCTCAGCACCACGCCACCTATCAGGCACAGCGCAGTGTGAAGAGCCATGCGAAGCGGCGTGCTGCTATCGCCCGTGGGAACAACGCTGCGGCGAAGATGCGTCGTGCTATCCGTAAGGCAGTGGGCGCGCACTGTGCTACCTGCCTGGGTTGGTACCACTAGAAAGCTTCTCGAGCGGATCGATCCTGCAGGAATTCCCGGGCATAACTGTTCCACTTGTATCGTCGGTCTGATAATCAGACTGGGACCACGGTCCCACTCGTATCGTCGGTCTGATTATTAGTCTGGGACCACGGTCCCACTCGTATCGTCGGTCTGATTATTAGTCTGGGACCACG